>ENA-OYYQ01000265-OYYQ01000265.1-human-gut-metagenome-genome-assembly--contig:-NODE-265-length-27920-cov-9.856092_pt1 | contig 27920 bp, 30 predicted proteins | sample MGYA00243252_ERZ653455 | MGnify/ENA primary metagenome ERZ653455 (study PRJEB26926, sample SAMN06164940) | human gut metagenome | biome: ENVO:00009003; feature: ENVO:2100002; material: ENVO:00002003...
TTACCACTCTTATTCCTTAAAGTCACTAACTCGTTTACGAGACAGGCTGATTCGTCAGCGTTCTTTTTATCTTGTAAAAATTACAAATGTTTTAGACCATACCTTTCCGGAATTCAAACCTTTTTTCAATGAGCGGCTTTCAAAAACTGCCATCTATCTCCTTGAAAACTATGGTTCAGCCGAAAAAATGGCTCATATGAATTCAGCTTCTTACGACAAACTCCGTTGTGCTTCAAGAGGTAAGTTTTCTATACAACAGTTCCTTCGTTTGAAAGAACTGGCTGCCAATACAGTCGGTGTCAATAATTCTATTTTCGACATCGAATTAAACAGTTTACTTACCTTGTACAACTCTCTCTGCAAGGAAATCAAAACCCTTGAAGCCGAGATTACCAAACTTATTGAAGAAGTACATCCACACTATATGTCCATTCCCGGTATCGGTCCCATTTCAGCAGCTGTTATTTATGCTGAATATGGTGATATATCAAACTTTTCAAATCCCGGACAGATGCTTGCATTTGCAGGAATCGAACCCGGTATTAACGATTCTGGAACAGAATCCCATGGTGGCAGAATGGTAAAACATGGTTCTTCACAACTTCGTTACGTTCTTCTTAACGCCTGCCTTCCTTTAATCCGTTTTGACATAACCTTTGCAACTTACTATGCAAAGAAACGTGCAGAAGGCAAAAAACACAGGGTAGCTATTACTCATGTAGCAAAGAAACTGATCAGAGTCATCTATGCATTGGAGAGGCAGGATGTAGACTTTAACGTTCAGAAGCTTCGCTAATATCTGCTCTACATACATTTATCTGTCCCATCTGAAATACGATGTATTCAAATGGTCTGTGTTAAAGTTACCCTTTTTACAAGTATAATTTTTTTCAAAAACCTCTTGACTATTTATAGTTTGTCATCTCCTTTACGATTTCGTATTGGAGAGTTTTGGCGCCTCCACTCTCGTGGTGTGCTGTATCTTAAGCACATGATTATTGTATCCTGCCAGCCTTTAATTGCCGACCGTGTGCAGGCGACATTTATGTCGTGTAAACACGACAATTACTTTTCTACTGACACGCTTTTCATCGCTTTCATCATTGCAAGACACTGTCTTATCTGCAATTCATCCATATCTGAAAGAACATCCATTGCCTCAGATAACAGTTCTGAATTTTCTTCATTCTTTCCATACATTATGAAATCAACAGATACACCAAGTACGATTGCCAGATTATCTAATGTCTGTGTCTTAAAATCTCCACCATTTTCAATCGCAGATAATGCTTGTCTGCCTATACCTACTCTATGAGCTAACTCATCCTGTGATAATCCCATCGCCTTTCTTCTATCAGCAATTCGTATTCCTCTCTCATAATCCTTTTCTCTTGTCTGTGCTTTACTGCTCATAAATCCTCCTTGCCGCCCTTGGAAACGAACAAGTCGGATTACCTTAACAGCACACAAAAAAGACGCACGAGGAAACCAGTATCACAAATACTGTTCGTTTCCCCTGCGTCTCTGGTGCTTCCATCTTTCGATGTGCCCTTATCAGGTGGGCTGTAATTTAATTGTCAATCGTTATATTCTGAAAGTCCCATTCTCAGAATGTTCCTTCATCATTCCCTCGGAATACTTCTTGAGTATCATCACTCGCTTGCATCTGTCACACTTAATTCCAATATTCTGAAGTGCTACAGCGGAATCATCACCGCATACAAAGTATTCCATCATTAACTTGTTGCATTTTTTACATCTAATTTCTATAACATTTCCTTTGTTCAATTCAGTTCGCTCCTTATTCATACAAAATCATCAATCTACAATTCTGTACTCGTAAAGGAAAGGGAAATCACCTTTGCAAGCCTTTTGCCGGGAGTTCCGATGAATGTCTGCACATTCCCCGGCTTTGCTGATCTAAAGCCAACTGATATGAATTGTGCTGTCAGCACACAATCACATCAGGCTCCGGCTCTTTCCATAAACCACATATTGTTATCTTCATAGAAAAGGAATATTTCCTTTCCATCTACCACGCAGGTATAACGCTCTCCAACGCCACCAGCTCTTGTACTGGCTGCTCTGCGCTTGTCTTTTACTCGTGTAATCTCATACTTTCTGCCATCTTCCCATGTTATCTCTTTGGGAATGAGCAGTCCGTCCTTTGAAAACTCTGCAAGTACATCAACATATACCTTATTGCTCAATGTAATCACCTTCCTTACAAGATTGCTATTGCTCTGGAAGCATCCATCTTCCTTGCTATATAGCCTTTTTCTTCTAATATTTTCAGATGTGCATAAACACTTGAAGTCGATGCCACCCCTACCATCTTGCATATCTCCCTGATAGTAGGAGCATAACCATTCACACGCTGATATTGCATAATGCTTTCATACACATTCTGCTGCTTCTCCGTCAATGGTGCTCTGTCTATCAGATCAATTCTTGCTGCTTCGCTCATGTTCCGCCTCCCTCTTTATCCAAAGTATCCATGTGGATGTACTGTGTGTTCTTCTTTTGCATTGACTGCCGACAGAATCCTGTCCCGGTACATGAGTCCCCTCTGGATACTGTAAAATCCAAATCTTTTGCGTATCTCATCCACCGCCGAATCCATCTTCATCTGCTTTTCACGCCTCTCCACACTTGAGAACAAATCAATTTGTTCCCAATAATTATCCGTTACTAAGTCTGCACCTCGGACACCAACACTGCGGATTGGCTTGCTCCAGTTATAGTTTTCCTTAAATATCTGATAAGCATATGCAGCTATCTCTCCGGTGATATTCGTTGCATGGTCAATCTTTTTCTGACGGGTAAAAGAGAATAACTCATTATCCCTGACACTTATCTCAACCACTCTGCACCGGAATCCATTCTCACGAAGTCTTGCTGCAACACTCTCAGCCAGAATATAAAGAACAATCTTTACATCCTCATCGCATACTAAATCCTTTGGTGTCGTTGTGCTGTTTCCCACCGATTTGATTGGAGCGTGGGTATTCTCCAGCTTGACAGGTGAATCATCATAGCCATTAGCAAACGACCATAAGATACTGCCCATCTTTCCAAGGTGACTGTTAAGCACATCTTCATCTGCCCTTGCAAGATCACCTATGGTTTTGATACCAAATAATGCAAGCTTTCTGTTCGTACTTTTGCCAACGTATAGAAGATCTGCCACCGGAAGTGACCAAGCCTTCTGCTTAAACTCACTCTTATACATAGTTGTGATTGCATCAGGCTTCTTATAGTCTGAACCAAGCTTTGCAAATATCTTATTGAAAGAAACACCAACGCTTACTGTGATGCCAAGCTCTGACTTCATTCTCCTGCTGATTTCCTGTGCGATAAGCAATCCATCCCCTTTAAGGGAGCTGCTCCCTGTCACATCAAGCCAGCACTCATCAATTCCATATGGCTCCTGCTTGTCCGTATATTCTGCATATATCTCATGCGCCATCCTTGAGAACCGAAGATATAAGTCCATTCTTGGTGATACAAATGTTATGTCCGGACAGACCTCCTTTGCCTGCCAGAGTGTCATTCCTGTTTTCACACCGTACTTCTTGGCAATATAGTCAGCTGTTAAGACAATCCCATGTCTTGCCTCCGGGTCACCGCCTACTGCCAGTGGCTTTCCTGCAAGCTCCGGATGATGCAGATGCTCAATCGAAGCATAACAACAGTTGATATCTGAATGAAGTATTACCCTGTCTCCCATCTGCATCACCTCCTGCATTTAATCTGTCACTACCATAACCTTTAGTCCAAGTATATGAGTAATGTTTCTTACAGGGCATAGTATAACCCCAAGAATAATCGACTGTCAACGGACACATGTGTCCTTTTTCTCATTATATTGGATTTTTAACTTGAATAATTGGCACTATTGCTATATACTATGGAGTGAAAAGAGACATTTGAAATCAACAAAATGAAAGAAAAGAGGCGTATGTATGTACTCAATCGGAGAAATCATTTCAACATATAGAAAAAAGAAAGGCTTGCTCCAGCAGGATCTCGCTGATGAACTGGCAAAAGAAGGCATCAAGATTTCCTATAAAGCCATATCCAACTGGGAGAGAAATCTTGCTGAACCAAGCGTTACCATATTTTACAAAGTGTGTAGAATCCTTGGTATCACTAATATGTATGAAGCATATTTTGGAGTAAATCCTGCTGATCCTTTTTCATCACTTACTGATGAAGGCAGGGAAAAGGCTATGGATTATATCAATCTGCTCCACGCATCCGGAATGTATGAAAAGCAAACTGCTAAGATAATTCCATTCAGAAGCATTGATATTTTTGAAAATGCCGTATCAGCCGGAACCGGTAACTTCCTTGTAGACGGACCGAAAGAGACTGTACGCATAGATGAATCTATCCTGCCGGAAGATACTACTTTCGGTGTCCGTATTAGTGGTGACAGTATGGAACCTGAATTCCATGATGGTCAGATTGCATGGGTATTACAACAGGAATCTGTTGCTAATGGAGAAATCGGCATCTTCGCTCTTAACGGAGAAGCCTATATTAAGAAATTACAAAACGATAAAGACGGAATTTTCCTTATCTCTCTTAATGAAAAGTATGCACCTATCAAGGTTAGTGAAAATGACCGCTTAGACATATTTGGAAAAGTTCTTGGAAAATCTGATGCTTCTGCTATTACAGGACATTGCCGATAAAGCATTGCCGATAAAATTGCAAGTCCTTTTTATTGGACACATTATTTTGCATAATTGACAATAAGAAAATATCTATAGAACTGAAAGAAGGGATTTTTATGGCGGTTACCAATAATATCAGAGAAATCCGGGAACAGCGTGGCATTTACCAGGATGACCTTGCCGCTGCTATCGGATACAGCACCAAAACTGTTGGCAGGATAGAACGTGGGGACAGCACCCCATCTGCCGAATTTATGCTGCGGATATCAAAATACTTTAATATGCTGGTGGAAGATGTATTCCACGTGGAAGATTGAGTCGGAGCAGCAATCCGGTTCACCTTCTATTTTGGACAGCTTTTCATGTCCTTATCAACAACTATAGTTTTTTGATAAATGCTTGACTGTAAACCTTGTTTATAGCTTATTATTAAGTAAAATAGAGTTGCTCGAAAGGAGGGCATAATATGACTATAAAAGACGTAGAAGAGCGAACAGGTTTATCCCGTTCTAATATCCGTTTTTATGAAAAGGAAAAACTTATTGAGCCTTCGAGAAATGAAAGTAATGGTTATAGAGATTATTCTGAAAATGATGTGGAAAATATAAAGAAGATTGCATATCTACGTACATTGGGAATTTCTATTGAAGATATACGAAGTATTATATCCGAAAAAGTAACATTGCAGGAAATGCTTGAGAAGCAAAAGGAAGTATTAAAAAATCAGATTACTGATTTGAATAAGGCGAAACTCATGTGCGAAAAAATGCTGGATGAAGAAAGTATTAGTTATGAAAAATTACAGGTAGAACAATATGTAACAGATTTGCATGACTATTGGAAAGATAATCGAACTGTTTTCAAACTGGATTCCGTCAGCTTTTTGTATATATGGGGAAGTATGCTTACCTGGACTATGATTACCGCACTATGCTTGATTATTGGGGCTTTGTCTTATTCTAAGTTGCCGACAGAAATTCCAGTACAATGGAGTAAAGGAGTGGCAACATCCCTAGTTAATAAAAACTGGATTTTTATTTGTCCTGTTATATGTATCATAATCCGTTATTTATTAAAACCTTTTATCTATGCGAAATTGCAGATGAACAATTATTATGGAGAAATTATAACAGAGTATTTGACAAATTATATGTGTTTTATTGTGTTGTCAGTGGAAATCTTCTCCATACTTTTTACTTTCGGAGTGGTAAAAAGTGTTGTTGTACTGTTATTTGTGGACACGGCAATTTTTATTGGATTATTAGTAGTTGGTTTGGTAAAAATGGATTTGAGAGGGAAAGAAGTTTTATGATTCAAATTTTATATTTCAGAAATAACAATAAGATACTATTTTTCCCACGCCTACTATGAGAACGGCGGCTATGAGATAGAAATTGCATATACTGGCGAATAAAAGAACCGCTGTTGCATGGTTTATTGGCTTCCATGTAGCTGGTATTCGGCTGAGGTATTGAAAGAGCTGGGATTGAAATGAGGGAAGTGGATAAATGTTTTGATTGACGAAATAACCTATACATGATAGTATAAATCCAAAGATGATGGTCTATCAGAGAGACTGTTATATATCTTCAAGTTTAAAAAGATAATTTTCAATAATTTTTCAAAAATCAGAATCGACAATTCATGACAAATCAACCCTGAATCGGGGAACGTTTCTCATAGAAAAGAACTACAAAAAATAAGAAAATAAAAACGGAAAACCATTGTCTGTAGTATAAGTATTTGTTATTATGAAGTAAATAGAGGATATTTTACAAAGTAAAGCTTAATCTAGAGAATCTGCCAGTGGCAGACCTCTGTAGATACTAAGGTATACAAAAGGAGAGTGAAAAAATGAAAAAAGAAGCCATGTCCTGTATCGACTGCGCAGTAAAAAACTGCAGTAAAATGGATAAAACCTATCCGGATTTCTGTCTGACAACACACATGGATGAAGAAGTTCTAAATGAAGCTATGGAATGCTACAATGAAGACGAGAACCGCAAAGTAACAATCGCTGCAGCTGAAGTAGAGTATGAGAATTACTGCAAACATACCCGTGTCGAAGAAATCATGGATTTTGCAAAGAAGATTAATGCGAAAAAGATCGGGATCGCAACCTGTGTCGGATTGTTGAAAGAAAGCCGTATCCTGGCAGATATCCTGCGCAGACATGGCTTTGAGGTGTATGGTGTCGGCTGTAAAGCCGGAACACAGAAGAAGACATCGGTCGGCATCCCGGAATGCTGCGAAGGTGTCGGTGTGAATATGTGTAATCCGATCCTGCAGGCAAAGCTTCTGAACAAGGCGAAGACGGACCTGAATGTTGTGGTCGGACTTTGTGTGGGGCATGACAGTCTGTTTTACAAATATTCCGAGGCACTGACTACGACAGCAGTGACGAAAGACCGTGTATTGGGGCATAATCCGGTGGCGGCGCTTTATACTGCGGATAGTTATTATTCGAAGTTGAAGAAGAGTGAAGAAGAGTAATATTTCTAATTTGGGCGTTTAAAGATACATAAAGATATCCCATTCAAGCATTTCTCTTTTTATCCAACGAAAAAAAAGAACACACAACACTCTGTATGTTCTCTTTCTGTATGTGAAGTCCAATATTATACTTTGAAGTAGCTATCCAATCCTTTGAACTCTTCCGCTTTCATTTCTTTTGTAACATCAGCATAGATGTTCAGTGTAGTTGAAATATCTGAATGTCCGAGTGCGTCTTGAATGACCTTTATATTTACTCCAGCTTCACACATTCTTGTTGTAAATGTATGTCTAAGCGAGTGGCAGCTAAAATGAGGAAGTAACACATCAGGTTCATCACTGTGCAAAAACTGCTCATCATTGCAATCACGGATAATTCTTCGGATTGCTTTGTTGAGTGTGGCTTGGTGCTGTGCCTGACCAAAACGATTGATGAAAATAAAATCTGTATATCCGTCAATCGTGACCTCGCAATGAAGTCCTAAATCTTCCTGCTTCTGTTTCTCCTGTTCAAATGCTTCTCTCACAAAACCGAGCATTGGAACCTGCCTCATACTCGCCGGAGTCTTCGTTGTATTTACATTGAAATAACAGCCGCTTTTACTTCCCTCAGTTCTGTGGTCATAATATACAAGAGTATGATTAACATCAATCATTCCACTTTCCATATCAATATCACACCATCTCAATCCAGTTACTTCCCCCACACGAAGTCCAGTTCCTATCATTACTGCAAAGACCGGATACCAGTGTTCATATACAGGGTGGGTTTTCAGGAAATTCAGAAATAGCTCCTGCTCCGGTTTCGTCAACGCTCTACGCTTTTCCGACTGAAAACAATGTGCTTTTTTCAATTCTCTCAACACATTATCTGACGGGTTATTTCTGATAAAGTCATCATCGACAGCAATCTGTAAAACCTGATGAAGAACCGTATGTATATTATCAATCGTTGAAGGCTTCAAATTTCTTTCATCAACAAGATAATTGTAGTATTTCTTAATATCCGATTTCTTCAGCGTTGATATTCTTTTACTTCCAATCACTGGTCGCACAAAAGTATTGTACATATATTTGTAATTTTCAAAGGTATTATTCTTCAGCCCTCTTTTCATATTTGCCCAAAGGTCAAATAATTCATCAATGGTTGTGTATCGTGCTTCAGTCTTAATACCATCACATTTATCTTTCTGAATACGCTTCTCTTTTTCTCTCAAATCATCTAAAGTTCTTGCGTAAACAAATCTTCTTTTCATCTGGCTGTCCTGCCAGCTAAATTGATAAGTACCGTCTTTTCTCTGAACCTCTCCGGTTTTCAGAACAACCCTTGATTTATCTTTTCTTTTTGTCGCCATTGTATCCTCCTAAATTCTAAACTGCTTATCTATATATTTGTCCAGTCGTTCCCTCACAATATGGATTTTATTGCCTATCCATATTGCAAAGGGACAACCTGCTTGATTAGACAACTCACGCAACTTCGTTCTTCCTATACCGGAATATGCTGCGGCTTCTTCGATTGTCAGCCACTTTCTTTCCCATATCGGTTCTTCAGCATTGCTTATGAGTTTTTCCTGATATGTTCTTACTTCGGCAAGTAAGCGTTCATCATCATTCAAGGAAAGTAAGTTTTTCAATGTATTCATCAAAAATCCTCCTCTTAATCATTCGACGATTTCCTATATGAAGAACAAATGGGCATTCTTCTTGGCTTGTCAGTTTTCTCAGTCTTTCTCTACCTATGCCAGAATATTCAACTGCTTCATCAATCGTCAAATTAGACTTATGCCATATCGGCACATCATATTTTTTTCGGATAATCTTTTCTGTATCTGCCATTCCGGAAGCACCTCCTTGTTTTTTTCTGCCCTTATGATAATTAAAAAATGGCGATGAGCCTATCATGCGAACCGACCCATCGCACATTTTACAAATCAGCTATATCGAATACGCATTATCAAGATATTCGTCCAGTTTTCTTCTTTTAATCAGTCGCTTACTTCCATTCCAAAGAACAAAAGGGCAAAACTCCGAGTCGGACATTTCTCTTAATTTTCTTGAGCCAATACCACAATAAGCTGCGGCTTCTTCTACTGTAAGATTGGACTTCTTCCAGATAGGAATAATGATTTTATTTTCTGTCATTGCTTCCCCTCTTTTCTTTCTTGGATGAATATCTGTCGGTAACAACATAATCCCAACCATCTCCATCACACTTATCACATCTGTCTTTTCGCTTTGCAAATGGGTCGAGTCGCCTTACAATATAGTCTGGATTATGGATGTAATCATTCAAACACTTCGGGCATAGACAGCGAATATTTTCTTTCCCCTCCGGCTTGTAAACCCAAAGTCCAAAAGTCTTTTTCAAAGTTGCGTTTATCTGCCTGAAAAGTTTATCGTCATCTACCGTACCTATGTATTCACGCAAATCCTCTCTATTGACTGTCCGTATCTGCTCCAAAAGAACCATTGACGGTTTCTTCAGTCCAAACTCCTCGCCGAGAATAATGTGCGATGGCAAATATCTTTTCTTGATTACACTTGTAACCGCTGCAACGATAATCGTTGGAGCATTCTGGTTATAATCGTCCGCCTGAACGACAAGCACCGGACGCTCTCCGCTTTGTACTGAACCACTGTTATCTCCAAAGTCATAGTAGAATAAATCCCCACGACAAATCATTTTTTCTTTCATATACATAACCTCACAAGAATCAAATTTTTAAAGTGTCATTCGTATCCGGAATGAAATAACCCCTTCACTCATTTGGACAAAGGGTGCTGAAATGCACACCCAAAATCAGAGATTTTCATAAAATTTGATAAAGTTTTTCTTTGCCGCTGCAATAGACTTATCTACGGAGCTGTAATATACTCCCTCCTGCTTTGCAATCGCTCTGGAACTCAGACCGCAGCACACATTCTTCATAAGGCGTTCCCTTTGAAGTGGCTGCAACATTGAAAGTGCTATCCTTGCTTTCCTGATTTCACACTGACGCAATTCTTCTCTTTCCAGTTCAAGCCTTTCTTCCTCTGCTCTTTCAAATGGGTCGTCAAACATAATGGCAAGTTCTTTATGGAACTGTGAGGACATTTCATCGTCATATCCATAGCAGTCAAGTGTGCGACTGCTTCTCTTTGCATACTTGTCCTCATTTCGGTTTGCATCGTCAATTACCTCTCCCTGTGCAATGGAAAGATGCACAAACGGAGAATATCTTTCTATAACAAGGGGATACTTCTCCCAAAGCTCTTTTACAGATAATTCCGTAATAATCGCCCATCTTTCATCTCCGGTATAACCGTTATATTCGTATTTAAGGTTTATCAGTTTACAATCCTTTGCAAATAATTCTTCTTGTTCTGTTAATGTAAGTTTGTTTGTCATTTCCGTAATCTCCTTTGAATTTTGAAAAATTGATAAGTTTCAAAATTCGGAGATTACGGGTACTCAGCTATCTGGCACTGCCATGCGTTATAAAACATAAAAGTCCTTTCCCAAGTAAGGGAAAAGACCTAATACTGCACGAAGCATAATCGAATAAAACAGCAACAAAAAAAGCACCGTCGAATCTGGACAGCAAAGAATATTTCTATTCTTCACTTATCCGGCTTCGTACGGTGCTTGGTAGTTTAGCAAATAAATTGCTTATCTCCGCTTACTCGATTAGAAATCGTTTCGATATTTACTTGTAATCTTCATCGCCTGCAATTCCTGCCATATCCGTTCCTACGGATTCTGCGGAAGTAAGCGAGATTTAAGATATGGACATTCTTGCATTTCTGACACTTCACACTCAAATGTCCGGTTGCGTCTGAAAAAACTCTTTGTATCCTGAACCCACAAGTCGGGCAGAGAATATCACGCTCTTTCAGACTTTCAGCTTCCACTCTTGACAGAAGCAATCTCTTTTGTATTTCAGGTGCTACCTGAGTCTGTAACCTCATTGAGAAACACCTCCCAGATTTAACTCATTGGAAATGTACTCAAGGATATTGTGATACTCAAATAGCCCCATATCTCTCAATCTGATAACCAAGGCTGTATAAGATACTCCGATATAAGCTGCCATTCTGCGGATAACTGCTTTATCCTTTGAAGTAATGGTATTATCGCCATAAACTCTTATCGGATTTGACTGATTATATTTCGCCAAGGCATTTTCAATAATTCTTCTCGGCATAAGAAGCGAAGCTCCCATTGTATCTGCCTGCCACTCAACAGACGCAAACATCTGAGCCAGTTCCTCTTTGGAATAACTACGCTCACTGTCATACTCTGCATGAAAGCGTCCTTCACTCGGCATTGCATACATCTTACTCAAGATATGATGTGACGCTTCGTGTGCCATTGTAAATCTGCGACGTCCCTGCTCCTTTTCAGCAAGAAGAAATTTATCAAGTACGATGGTATCTTTCGGGAAAACAAAGGGAATAATTTTTCCGTCCTGATGTACCAGCAGTGGTGTTGCTCCATCTGCCAGAAAGCCAATCCTGCCTGCATCATCTTCTGCGAAAGAAGCGTATTCAATTCGTAACATAAGAAATTCTGTAATGAAATGTTCTATGTCGATGGATTGAATCACTCGATTGCTAAACTTATTAGCATAAGCTGTTATCAAGCCTTCGCTGATTTCTTCCAACTCGGCTCTTGACATATAAATACTCAAGTTGTGTCCACCTCCGACTCCACCTTGTCCGGCGGTGCAACTCCTCCGGCAAAGTTCTGTTGTATTTCCGCACTATCCAAATTGATTAGATAGCGAATTCCTTCAAGTGTTCTCATTCGTCTGTCCTCTGTTATAGTTCTTTGATGATGTGACAAGCCACACCCTGAATGCAGCACTCATCTACAATGATGTCTTTCATCTTCTTATTTTCCGGATGGAGAATGATTTTCTTATTCTCATCATCTCGGAAGTAGCGTTTCAATGTATTCTGATTATCCACAAGGGCAACTACTATATCGCCCTCATTGGCTTCTACCTGCTTTTTGACAACCACAAGGTCGCCGTCATCAATCCCTGCTTCAATCATAGACTGACCGCTTGCTCTTAATATGAAGAAATCTCCTTTGCCGAAAATAGCAGTAGGAAGTGATACATATTCTTCAATATTTTCTTCCTCATACTGAGGACTACCACAAGGAATAGAACCTACAATCGGTGTCTGTGTCTGTTCGCCACTGTACTTACGGGTCACATTGGTACTAATCTCCTGCCCGTCGTACTCAATCATATTCTTCTCAGCCATCTCTACCAAGTATTTATATGCTGTACCTCTGGCAATGCCAACAGCTTCCGCAATCTTTGTAGTCGATGGGGATTGTCTGTTTTGCAGGTAATAATCCTCGATATACTTTTTTATCTCACTCATAAGTTCAGGACTCTTGCTTCTCATACCTGCACCTCGCTTTTTTCTATCGGAAGCAGTTTGCTTTCGATAGTTTTATTATACCTGATACGAAAATTTTTTCAAGTAGGTTTTTCGCAAAAGAAAAGAGGTGTCGCAAATTGCTAACACCTCAAAATTTCTTTGCTTGCACTGAAATCATTAACTCCAATGGCTTACTATTTTTCTCTATTCTCATCTTTTCTTATACAATACAAGTTCCGGATTCTTACCGTCTTCTTCATAAGTGCAAATAAGAATAAAATCCATATCTGCAACAACGCCGAAACATCTATCGCCGCCGTATTCACATTCAAGCTGATTGCCCAGATATGTCTTTGCCTCATTCAAAAACTTAGCCGCTTGCCCATTCGGAAGCCGGTACTCAAGATTCACATACTTTCCCACAAGGGCATTCAGTTTTTCCACCTTTGGCATTCCGTCAACATTCGATTCGTTAATTTCATTGATTAACTTTTTCTTGAATTCTTCAAACTGACCGTTATCACTAAGCTCATCATATTTCTTCCAGTAATCCAAAGTAGGAAGCAGCTCTTTCATATAAGAACGGGCTTGTTCCTCCGTGAAATTCTCGCTTACCATATTCTTAACACAAACTTCAATCAAATCATCCATATCATTGTAAGTATATGTTCCGTCGGCATAACACCACTTACAATAGTCCTCATTGAAAGAACCATCGTGATTGTGTCCGATAATATCATCATCTTCAAGCGGCATTCCGCAGCATTGACAAATAAGCTTTCTCGGTGAGCCTAAAAGTGTATTTATGGAAACATCGAATACTTTTGACAGCAATTTCAATGTTTCCGTATTCGGAACTGTTTCTCCGTTTTCCCAACGTGAAACTGCCTGACGACTTACAAAAACTTTTTCTGCAAGCTCATCCTGCGACATTCCCTTTTGAGTACGAAGTTCAAGTATGACCTGTTTTGTATCCATTATGCAGTACCTCCCTTACACCTTTATTATAGTCTCACGCATTATCTCAAACAAGCAACTCGCAGTTGCTGTCCTTATTACTCGCCTTTTTCGTTCACGGCTAACCAAATTTCACAATGATAGTTTGGGGCGGTTGTATTCACAAACGGATAAACTTCAAACTCCACGCCCTAAGCATATTCATACTTCGAGCTTTGTGGGAAGATTCTGCCGTTTCTTGACATCGTATGCTTTGGAGTGTTACATTTCCTGTTCTTTGTTTCCTTTTTCCTGCATACCCTCATCGGCTTGTGCAATCATCTGTTTGTACTGTTCTTTCACACTTTCCGGTGCAAGTATCTGTACTTTTCCATTAAAGCCAAACACCCAACCGAAAAAGGTAGGGCTGGCTGATACTTCGGTCTGTACCCTGAAAGACGTCATATCATACGCAAGGGTTGTCACATCTTCTCCGAAACGGTCAACCATTGTTTTCATCAGACTGTTATCACATCGTAAATCCACAAGGACTTTCTCGCCTGAGAACATAAAGAATACTTCTTTTGTGTAATTCTCAATATCAAAATCATCAGGCATAGGAATAATATCCTTATCCAGTATCTCCGGCTTGGAAGCAATACGGTCTACCCTGAAATTGATAACCTTGCTTTTCTTCTCAGAGTATCCGAGAACATAATAATAGTCCCCACACCAGAGAAGTTTATACGGGTTCAGCTTATAAATCTCGCCCTTATTCTTCAGAACCTTTTTCTTTAATCCGGTATAATCATAATACTGAAAAGAAATCTGTTTACCTGCGTTAATGGCTTCATTTATAGCGTCGATGATGTAATATATCTGCTCATTATCTGGCTTAATTCGATTGACCACATAATTATTACGCTTCAACTTTGCCACCTGCCCCGGACTGGTCATCGTATGTATCTTCTCAATCAGCGTTTCGCTTTTCTTCTTTGTAATGAACTTCGATGACTCTACTGCATCTATCAGCAGTTTCAGCTCCGGCAGTTCAAACTTTCGGCTGGCTACAAAATACTTGCTTTGCGTCGAATGAATGGTTACAATATCCAGTCCATATTCCACAAGAGCTGCTATATCCTTCGTTATGGTTGTCCTGTGAGCAGAAATCCCATATTCCTCATTCAAAATCCCGATGAGCTGCGTTGTAGAAAGCGGGTGTTCTTCATCAGTATGCTCCAACAAGATTTTCAGTAGATATAGTATTCTTGGTTTTGCTTCCATACATTTATCCTTTCTCGAACAGACTCACCGCAAATTACAGTAAATTTCACCCGATTTCTTTTAAAATACCCATCAGTACAAAACGAGCATTGTCATATTCATAGGAACAGGTAGACAGTGTAAGCAGTCTGTCCTCATCGGATACAGTTGTCCCGGAGGTAAACAAGGAATTATCCAGCGCTGTTTTCAGCAGTCCGCTGCGTTTCTCTTTCGTTTTCTCAAATTCATACACCTTTGAATCTGACGGTGTAACATATCCGGCGATCAGCTTCACTTTATAATTCTGCTTTGGTGTGAGCAGATACAAAACAGAATGTTCTTCGTAATATTCCTGCTTACTGTATTTAGGCAGAGAGCCGAACATCGTGTTGTTTTTCATATTATGACCGTAGATAATGGTATGCAGATCAGAACAATCGGCGGCGTTTCGGTAATCCATAAAAAGCGTTCCCGCTATATTCCAAGTACCGTCAAGCAGTCGGCGAAGATAATACTCGTTATCCTTGCTCTGTACTACCGGATAGTTGATTTCGGTATCCGGGCAATAGAGCCAAGCAATAATGTCCTTGTTTTCTTCCTGCAAACGCTCAAAGTCTACCGTAATTGGTGCAGTTTCAGAAACAGGCTTTATCGCAGATTCTGTTTGTCCATTCTCCGTTTGCTGTGTTTGTGGTGCGGTTTCTACCGCTTTATCAATCAGCACATCATTCTGTCTTTGACTGTCCTGTGTTTCTTTCCAATAATCATAAATGTGATATGCAGATAAAGAAAAAACAGTTATACATACAGATAAAATCAAGATTTTCCATACCTTTTTAATAGCGTAACACCGTCCTTATTTGTCTGCTTTTTTATCATGCACCTTAGTCAGCTCATAAGTGCCGCCGATTGTTCCTTCGCCGCCGATGAGGATGAGGGTATCGCCTTTGACACTAAACTCATAGGTTGCGTCATGTGCCGATTCGTTCACAAAGTCGATATATAGCTGATTGTCCTTGATTTCATAGGTAAAATCATAATCTGCAAGGGTGAGGAGCATTGCACCGCTGCCTTTGCCGTCAAATTCATAGGCAGTAGTCCCATCAAAATCCCATTTGCCGGCAAGCGCATCTATTCTGCCAGAGCAGCCTTTACAAATCAGCACAATAATCAGAACAACAAAAAGGAGTGCTAATAACGAAACAATCACAGCTCTTTGCCTTTTTCTTCGCTTTATTGCGGTTTTGCGTGTAGGGGAGAGATACCTGCCTTTGCTTGACTGAGCTTGTCTTTTGTATTCTGTTTGATTTGATGTGCGGGCAATCCGTTCGGTGTCAGTTGGTTTTTGGGAAATTTGCCGAGGCTTCTTATTGTTTTGCTATGCTTGATTTTGAACACTATTCTCTGACAAAGGCGAAGGTGCTTTGTCAAATGTTCTGAGTATTTCTTCAATTTCTTTTTCTTGTTCGTCCATTTGATTTCTCCTTGTTCGATTTCTTTCCGAAAATCGGCAAAGCGCTTTTTTTGCCGCCTTTCGGAAAGGGACTTCCGAAGAAATCCTTTTCGTAAGGAAAAGGCGGCAGCGGAAGCTCCGCTACCGCCATCCTTAAATGGTTAGCTATCTGTTATTTCACAGATTTTCTTTTTTAGTATAAACAGTAGTTGTCACAACTCCGAAGCCGCTGACGAACAGCAGAGCGATCCACAGCCACTCATACTGTTGTCGCCGGTCTGCGGATTCTGAACATCATCCGAAGGCTTGGTGGTATCGTCAGACTTGGTAGGAGCGGCAGGTTTGGTTGCCTTCTGACTTTCTTCGATAGTCTGAGTCGTTACTGCAGAGCCACCGGCAGAATCAAAGGTTACGGTATAGTTTTTATTTCTTTGTTGTAACAGTCTTAGCTTTTGACCAGCCTGAATAAATCCTTATGGATTTGCCGTTAATCTTAACTGTCTTATAGGTGCGAACTCTTACATAATACTTTTTCTTGCCCGAAAGCTTTGAAATTTTCTTTGATACTGTTGTATTCTTGCCTACTGTTACGGTCTTAGCCTTGCTGAATTTACTTGAGGCACTGTACTGTACCTGATAGCCTGTTGTCTGTGTAGCCTGCTTCTTCCACTTTACTGTAAACTTCTTTGAACCTGCTTTAAGTGAGGAAATACTTGTTGCCTTTGGCTTGATTGTGAAATAAAGCGTCTTTGTTCCGCTGTATTTACCCTTAAAGGTAATCTTTACTGCGTACTTGCCAACATACTTTCTGCCTTTTGCATAAGACACAGTATAGTCAGTATTCTTAACAAGTGTCTTTCCTGTTCTGTCCTTAACAATAACCTTAGGTGTTCTAACCTTTCCGTTATATGTTAATGATGTTGCTTTAAGCTTTATGCTTGATGCCTTTGGAATTACTGTTGTTGAAAGAGTTTTCTTACATACCGAACAGTAATTTACTATCTTGCCGTTTGCTGTTGGGGTTGCCTTTGTTACGGTTTGCTTTGTGGTGTGGGCAATCTTAGCAATATTGCCCCAAGATGCAAGGTCGGTTATTTCCTTTGTACCGAGTACATCTTCATAGAACTTGCCACAACCTTCGCACTTGTAGTATGCTTCCTTACCGCCCTCTGTGCAGGTGGCAGCTTTCGCAGCAACCAAAGTCAGATTGTGAGTGTGCGGTACAGTTTTGTAATATCCGCAGGTGTCGCAAACATTGTCAGAACCGTAATCGTGAGCCGCTTCGTCCTTTTTGTCGTGGCAACGAGAACATTCATGCCAGTGGTTAGTATCATCAGACTTCCATTCTGTGCCTGCGGTATGTCCGGGAGCCGGAATCTTCACACTGGTTTTATCGGTAATTTCTACCGATCCTGTTGCATCTGCGAACCACTTGTCACAGCCATCGCAGGTGTAGTATGCGGAATTGCCCGCAGTAGTGCAGGTGGCAGCTTTCGCAGCAACCAAAGTCAGATTGTGAGTGTGTTCTTCGTTTTTATTTTTGTAATAATATGTAACAACCGTTCCGTCCGAAACAATAGGCTTATTCAAGCCGTCAACCTTTATAAATTCATAATCATAAAGTGTTTTTGCCGGTGTTAAATCAAGCTTTGTGCCGTATGGCACGGTAAATGTTCCGCCGGCAGTGTTTGGAATTTCAGAGCCGTCCTCAAATTTATACTGAATTGAAACGGTTGTGTAGCGCTGTGTTTCCGTATTGTCGTCTGCAAGCACATTTCCGTTTTCATCGAGCACCTGAAATGCCACGGTATCGCCGCTCTTAAGCTGTGCATCAGACGGAATTTGATAAATAAGCGAGCAACTCTTTAAGCCTGAATTAAAGTCGCTTTTGATGTGATCCAAAGCACCGAGCGGCCAGAAATTTGCCTTATCATTCCAAACAGGAATGTCAAAGGTTTGTACTGTTTGAAGCGGATTCCCCGATGAATCGGTCGCAACGCTTCCGTCGGAGTGCTTAATCCACATTTTGAATTTTAATTGTCGTGCATTTTTATCTGAAATGTTTTGAATAACAGTTCTAAGCTCGATTTTTTTACCGTTCATATTAGTATTAAATCTGCTTTTGCTGTTGCCGCTCAAAAGTCGGTCATTGCGATTATATGTGTAATTATAATATGAACTTGTTTCAAGGTCGGTAAAATCAGACGGCTTTGAATAAGCGCCCGTATATTCCTTAACCTCGGGAGTTGCAACATAAAGGTCTACATCCTTAACAAGCTGAGACATTCGCTTGAAGCCCTGCAAACGGCAAACCTCACAGAATTGATAGTTTGTGTCTCTCATTATGCACTCATAACTTGAAACAAGCATTTTTGAGCCGTAAGCATTGCGGCAGGTATATGTGTTTCTAAAACCTAAAAGCTGTCGCCATTTTATCTTTTCCGGGTCTTCAACCGAGGAAAGATTGAGTGATTTAAGTTCCTTATCGTCAAGCAAATATCCGTTACTGTATTCATCACCGAGACCGAGCAAACCGTGTCCAAACTCGTGTGCAAAAGTTTTTGACGCACGATAGCTGTCTGATGGCGAAATGAAATAATGGAAACCGTATTCACGGTTATTATAAGCACCGCCGAAATCATTTGTTGTATTTACAACCATAGCGAACTGAGCAATATAATCGTGAACATAATAATAAGGCTCATATTCCGAACCGGACGGAATTGTGTTTGGATCACACTTTTTTTTGATATGAGCATCGTGAATTTTCTCGATAAATTCAGGACCGATACATCTCTCAAAAATATGATTTTTCCACTGACTTCCGTGGAGATTATTAGAAATAACAGGCGAATTATATTTGTCGACTATAACATCAAAGAAGGTGCTTCCACCATTGTCAAAAGTCGATTCGGAAGCTGTGCAAAGAGCGTAAACATTGAATCTGTCGGCATAACTGCGATACGGTTCATATTTCATAGCGTCCTGCCAAAGTCGTTTGACATCATTGATGAATTTGCCCTGCTGACTTTTTGTGTATCCCTCGCCGCAAACGACAACAACCATATTTTCCGTGTCGCTGCGTGTTTTTTGGATGGTATAAACAGGGATGGTAGGATTAGAATATTTTCCGTCATTTGAATACCACGGGCCGAGGGTGAGCTGAATGCTTTGCTCGGTGCTGACATTCCAATCGGGATTTGTGTCCTCGGCAGGTTCCGAAATTGTATAATCATCCTCTTGCTTATTTGGAGCAGAGCCGATATAAGGACTGCTTTGTGAGCCGCTGCCGGAAGTTGTAACAAAATATTCGGAATCGAGATAAAATGCAGGTCTTACGCCCAAATCGGAATACCACGGAGCATAACGACCGACCTGACCCGATGAACTGATATAACGCATATCGTGATTGCAATCGGTAACAGGAGTGCGAAGCCAATAAGGCCAAGCCATACCGTCATTATTATACGCAACATAATAACCTTTGAGATTTTTCCACACGGCATTAGCCTGCTTTACATCAAGAAGAAAAACCTTTTCGGTTGTAGTTTCAAAATATGAACTGTCGTAGTTTGCCACCGCTTCCGAAATATCGGTGTAGTATAACAAATCCGAATTTGCGTCTCCATCAACTATGCCCTTGTTGTATTCTGGATGAGAAACGAGAGAACGCTGGGTAACGGTTTTCATTGCCGCAATTTCAGATTTTGAAAAAGCGTTGAGAAAACCCGCTTTTTCGTTGTACGCTCCCACACCGCTTACATATCCGTCTTTCGGAGGGTTGCCGCAAAGCCAATCGACTTTGCCTTCAGCTGCGGTCGAATTTAACCAAGAACGCATATTGCTGTCTTTCCAATAGTTAGAACCGTAATCATCACGCTTATAGCTTCTGCTGTGTGATTTTGAATTGCTGTTGTCATTTGTTTTGGCATCATATGCAAGGGTGTCAATAATTCTGTCTGCAAGCATAAGCGGTCCGTTATCGTCAATGCTTACACATCGCCAAAGAATCGAGGCATTGTTATACGTGCCCATTTTAACATAGTCACCGACTTTAATATCCGGCTTTGATGCCGCCTGAACGCTCATCGGCAAAATTGAGATTGCCATGCACAATGCCAACAATATTGCTGTTATTTTTTTCGTCATTAAGTCACTTCCTTTATAAGCGATATATTTGCTTTTATTATATTGTAAGGAATAATGTGTGTCAACGAAAATTCTGTTAATTCTTTGTCAATTTTGCAGCCGGTACATTTAATATTATGCGAAGAAGAAAATCTTATCAAATATGCAAAAAGGCTTCTGCCCAAAACAGGGCAAAAGCCTTAAAAATTATGCGATTTTTAGGTTTAGTTGCAAGCCAAGGGGGACTATTTCATCTGCCCGAAAACACGTTTTTGAAAAAAGTGTTGCAAAAGCGGTTGAACACAAAGATTTTCATATCCGATAAGCCTGAAGTTGCCGTTGTGAAGGTTATGCTCATTTTGCGTTATTACTCTTCCGAACTCCGTCATTCATTCTTTTCACTTTGCGTTTCCATACAAAATATTGAACGAGCCAAGTGATGACGAAAATTGCAACGAATATTCCTACATATGAAAGAATACCAATGGCATTATGCTTCATCCAATTCGTAATATAGGCAATCGGAAACATCGTAACACAGGCAATGGAAAAATAAATTCCGCTTTGCTTTGCAAGGCTCCACGAATCAATTTCCCAAATAACGGAAGCCATTGCAAAGCCTGTACCCAAAATTCCGCAGAGAATTGTTTGAAGAATAACTGCGTTTAATTCATTTTTCATTGTATCAATCAGCTCAGGGTTGACAGGATAGAACGAACCATCTCCTATGCACATTGATATAATCACAGTTATTACAAAACCGATAGCAATGCCGAGAGGGAATCCGAGAAGCCCACGCTGAATCATCTTTTTTTTCATTTTTACCACCTCATATTCCTAATAATTGTTTGATCTTGGCGACAAAACGCCTTGAAACATAAGTAACCGTCCCATTTGAAAGCGTGACACAAATTGTTCCTGCAAAGCTTAAATCAAAACCCTTGACTTTTCTCAGATTGATAATATCCGAGTTTGATATTCGGACAAAAAAGTTGCTGTCCAGCCGCTGCTCCATTTCGTAAAGCCGCAGACGGAGCGTGTACTCACCGTGATTTGTTTCGGCAAACACTTTGCCCGATGCAGCAAAAATGCGGTAAATATCAAACGGCTCCAACACTTCGACAATATCATCTTTGAATCCGGAAATCATTTTCGGCTGCTCGTCTGAAAGCCTTTTCATGATTTCATTGATTTCGTCGGTCATTTTGTTTGTCACAACGATGATTTTGGGTTCCTTGCAGTTCTCATCTAACTTGATTTCAATTTGCATTTGCTCACCTCCTCTTTGTTACGGTTACAGTATAAGAAAATCGAGAATTGATTTCCACCGATTCTCGATAGGTGGTCGTTTTCAGACCATAGACGGTAGATTATATAAATAATTTTCCTCATCAAATTCCGATTTGTATTTCTGTTTGTTTTGAAAATGGGCAACTCCGATTGGAATTGCCCACTCATTGCACTAATTATGCGATTTTTTCTTGCTTGCACCGATTTCTGCATCAATTGATGTAAGTTTGATGTAAATCGCTGTTTTTTCAGTTTTTTATCAAATGAAGTACGTCCCGTCTATTCGGTAAAACGGTACATCTTTACATCATCTTAATAGAGCTTTGCACCTGCCGGAATGTGGTCATCTACCATCAGAAGATGAAGCTTTTCTTCGCCTTCTTCTTCGTGAATAGCACTGAGGAGCATACCGCAAGAGTCAATGCCCATCATAGCTCTCGGTGGAAGGTTTGTGATGGCAATCAGTGTCTTACCAACCAGTTCTTCCGGCTCGTAATAAGCGTGAATACCGCTTAAAATCGTACGATCTGTGCCTGTTCCATCATCAAGAGTGAACTGAAGAAGTTTCTTTGACTTCGGTACTGCAACACACTCTTTAACCTTTACAGCTCTGAAATCTGACTTGCTGAATGTATCAAAATCAACTTCTTCCTCAAATAAAGGCTCAATCTTTACATTAGAGAAATCAATTTTTCCCGGCTCTGCTTTCATTTCTTCGGCAGCCTGATTTTTTACATCATTTCCCTTGTTTACATCATTCAAGGACTTCATTGTCGGGAACAGCAGAACATCACGGATGGCAGGGGAGTTGGTCAGCAGCATTACCAGACGGTCGATACCGTAACCGATACCGCCGGTAGGAGGCATACCGATCTCCAGTGCGTTCATGAAATCTTCATCGGTGGTGTTGGCTTCCTCATCGCCGGCTGCCAGTGCAGCTTCCTGCGCCTTGAAACGCTCTCTCTGGTCGATGGGATCATTTAATTCGGAATAAGCGTTACACATCTCACGTCCATAGATGAACAGTTCGAAACGCTCTACATAATCGGGCTTATCCGGCTTTCTCTTGGTCAGAGGAGAGATCTCTACCGGATGGTCCATAATGAATACGGGCTGGATCAGATGCTCTTCTACGAACTCCTCGAAGAACAGGTTCAGGATATCGCCCTTGGCATGACGCTCTTCGTAGTGTACGCCCTTCTCGTCTGCCAGCTTCTTCGCAGCAGCGGTATCGGGAATCTGGTCGAAGTCAACGCCTGCGTATTTCTTGACAGCATCTACCATGGTCAGTCTCTCGAAAGGCTTGCCCAGGTCGATGGTCTCTTCTGCATAAGGGATCACGGTAGTACCGCATACTTCCTGTGCCACATAGCGGAACATGTTCTCAGTCAGATCCATCATTCCGTAATAGTCGGTGTATGCCTGGTACAGCTCCATCAGTGTGAATTCCGGATTGTGTCTGGTGTCCAGACCTTCGTTACGGAATACACGGCCGATCTCGAAGACACGCTCCATGCCGCCGACGATCAGTCTCTTCAGGTACAGCTCCAGGGAGATACGCAGCTTCACGTCCTCATCCAGTGCATTGTAGTGGGTCTCGAAAGGTCTTGCAGCTGCACCGCCGGCATTGGATACCAGCATGGGAGTCTCTACTTCCAGGAAACCCTGTCCGTCCAGATAACGGCGGATGGCACTGATAATCTTAGAACGCTTTACGAAAGTATCCTTAACGTCCTGATTCATGATCAGGTCGGTATAACGCTGACGATAACGGATATCGGTATTGGTCAGGCCGTGGAACTTCTCAGGCAGGATCTGTAAGCTCTTGGACAGCAGTGTTACCTTTGCCGCATGTATGGAGGTCTCGCCGGTCTTGGTCTTGAAGACTTCACCCTCGATACCTACGATATCGCCCACATCGTACTTCTTGAAATCTGCATAGGACTCTTCACCGATGCTGTCTCTAGCCACATATACCTGGATATTGCCGGGCAGATCCTGTACATTACAGAAGGATGCCTTACCCATGACACGTTTGGACATCACACGTCCGGCGATGCGGACGGTCTTGCCTTCCAGTTCCTCGAAATTGTTCTTGATATCGGTGCTGTGATGGGTCACATCATATTTGGTGATCTGAAAAGGATCCTTGCCTGCTTCCTGCAGGTTCGCCAGCTTCTCGCGCTTTACCTTCAACAGCTGGTGAATGTCCTGTTCCTGTACCTTTGTGTTCTGTGTATCTGCCACTTTTTTCCACTCCTTACTCTATCTTACTTAGTCAACATTACTTCTCTGGATCTCCAGAATCTTATATGCGAATACACCTGCGGGTGTCTCTACTTCTACGGTATCGCCGACCTTATGACCGATCAGTGCCTTACCTACGGGGCTTTCGTTGGAAATCTTACCCTTTAAGCTGTTGGCCTCGGTGGAACCTACGATCTTGTACTCCAGTTCTTCACTATACTCCACATCCAGGATCTTAACGATACATCCGATGTTGATCTTGTCCAGATCTACCTCATCCTCTACAACGACTTCTGCGTTCTTCAGGATCTTCTCCAGTTCTTCGATACGGGCTTCGATGTCTCTCTGCTCATCCTTCGCTGCATCGTACTCAGCATTCTCGGACAGGTCTCCCTGCTCTCTTGCTTCCTTGATCTTCTGGGCTACTTCCTGACGCTTTACCACCTTCAGATCGTGTAACTCTTCCTCATATTTTCTGAGGCCTTCGTAGGTCAAAATGTTTTTCTTTTCCTGCATGATACCGCACCTTCCTGTTTTCTATATTTTGTACTGCCGACACTCCCGGCAACTATACTAGCCTAATCAACCGAGTTATTATACCCATTTTTGCTGATGGTGTCAAGGTATTCCCGGGCTTTTCGAGGGTCTTTCCACTCTTTTTTCATGGAAAAATAACGGATCTGCGGACATTGTACCAGGGCCCGGTGCTCCTTGTCCTCCGATGCCGGAAAATCCAGCCAGATACTGCCTGCTGCCAGTCCGCCGCCGTAGACCTTTTCATTGTCGCAAAAATCCAGTACCACGCAGGGTTTCGTCCCCTGCAGCCGTACTCGTCCGTAGTCCGCAGTTTCCGCAAGCAGCCGGATCTCCGGGATCAGACCGTACTCATCCTCCAGTTCCCCGGTCAGCCACTCTTCCTCCTCCCGGTATTCTCTTTCCGTAAGATACCATTTCATGCTCTGCAATCTGGCAGCATAGCGGAGCACGACATAAGGCAGATACGGATTTCTCCCCAACAGGACCAGATCCGGCCACGCCGGATAGCCGCCCGGTCTCTCCCCGTAGCGCAGCAGATGTTCGATCCACTCCTGTTGCAGATAATCCCGGAATTCCCTTCCGAAATAAAAAGAAAGAGGCTCACGGCACACCACATAGGTGTGATCCGGATCCTCTGTCAGTTCCTGTAATTGTTCCCGGAGCTTTAGCTCCGTGAGCTTTAGCTCCGTGAGTGCCAGCTCCGCCTGTTCTTTATCCATGCCTTCCGTTCTGGCTACCGACACTCTGACCAGATGATAGTCCGGGAAAAAATATTCCGTCCGGCTCACAGTCACCACAGGATGCCGGTCTTCTCCCTTTTTCCACAGGAAGGGCAAAAATTTCTTCAGTTTTCCCCGGCGCAGTTCCGCTTTTTCCTCCGGCGGTGTCCCGCACATCGCTGTCCGTCGCGCCGGATAGAGATACAAAATAGTGTCCATGCTTCATTGTATGCAGTCATCCCAATTATATGCACCACACCGCGCACAACATCATATCATGCAAGGTCTGCCTCATAATGCATTGCTGTATCCAAAATCCGCACTACACTTCGTCCGGAAAGATTTCCTGCACTCCCCGGATCAGTTCGTCCATTTTCTCCATGGTATTGATGGTCTGGCGGAAATGAGCGGAATGGGGCATTCCCACCGTATACCAGGACAGGTGCTTGCGCATCTCCCGGACACCGGTGTATTCTCCCTTGTATTCCAGCTGCAATGCCGCATGGCGCAGGATCATTTCCCGCTTCTCCCGGTTCGTGGGTCTTGCCGGGATCGTGCCGTTCGCAAGATACGACACTACCTCCCGGAAAATCCAGGGATTGCCCTCTGCCGCCCGGCCGATCATGACACCATCGCAGCCGGTCTGTTCCAGAATGGCTTTTGCTTTTTCCGGACTGTCCACATCCCCGTTGCCGATCACTGGAATCTTCACTGCATCCTTCACCTGTGCGATGATATCCCAGTCTGCCTGTCCGCTGTAGTACTGGGCTCTAGTCCGTCCGTGCACCGCCACTGCCGCCACACCGCAGGCCTCCGCGATCTTCGCGATCTCCACGGCATTGACATGGTCATCATCAAAGCCCTTGCGGATCTTTACCGTCACCGGTTTGTTGATGGCCTTTACCAGTGCCGTCAGAATCTGCTCCACCAGCTTCGGATCCTTCATCAGTGCCGAACCTTCCCCATTGTTCACGACCTTCGGCACCGGGCAGCCCATATTCAGATCCAGTATGGAAAAAGGACGTTCCTCGATCCGTTTTGCCATCTCCGCAAGGATCTGGGGATCTGAGCCGAACAGCTGCAAGGAAGCCGGCACTTCCTCGGGATGGATCTCCATGAGACTGTCCGTATTTTTATTGTTATAATATATGGCTTTGGCACTGACCATTTCCATGCACACCAGCGCCGCTCCCATCTCCCTGCAAAGCAGGCGGAACGGCAGGTCGGATACTCCCGCCATGGGTGCCAGGATCACCGGGTTGTCCAGGGTCACATTACCAATCTGTAATTTTTTCATGCTGTCCTTCCTATTTCTTTTTGTTTCTGTTTCCTTTCCCTGCTACTCGCAATACCGCCTGCGATCCTCCCGATGCCACCCGCCAGCAGACGGCCGTAATACTCCATACTGCATGCCGCGCTGGGAAGGATCATGACGATATAGGGATACACATAACGGCTCTTGGCCTCCCAGAGGATCGTAATGAAAAAGCCGCCCAGAAAAATAATCCCCGGAAGTACCTGTACACCTTTCAGTTTTCCCAGCAGGATCCTCAAATAATATCCGAAAACCGCCAGATATACCATTCCCTGAAAACGGTTCAGGAATGCCAGTGCTCTTTCATTGGCCTGTCCGGTATAGAGGTCTTCCACCCAGCCTTGCGGCCGGTACTGGTATCTGGTCTGGTTAAAGCTGCAATAAGTAGGCTCGATCCATTGAATCAGCAGTTTCTCCTTGAGAAACGTAACGGCTGCCGCAGGGTCCTCCCTCCACTGCGAAAAGCGTTGTCTGATGTCTCCCTTTGCCACCTCCGCAGCTTCCCGGCTGTCATACCCGGCCCGCATATAAGTATCCAGATTATAGTCATTGTAGGTTCCCGGCCCCTTCAGGGCGTCGGGATTCTCCTGCATTCCCATGGCAACCCACAGAACATACGGAGCACCGGAACCATATTCCCGGTCAAGCTGTCCTTCCGCCATGTGACAGAGAGTCGTTTTCCCCAGCAGCATGACTGCCAGCACCACGCAGAGCGCCGGCAGTCCCTGCCATTTTTTACTGCGAAGCAGCACCAGGATCTGCATGATGACCATGGCGATCCATACCACCAGCAATACATTTCTGGTCGCATACGCCAGTCCCATGAACAACGCGACGGCACCCCACAGCAGTCCCTTCTGCCACACCTTTCCCTCCGGCCGGTTGGCCATCAGGTAACACCAGATGGCACACAGGACGCTGCAGGTTCCGATACTCTCACCATAGATAAACAAAGCATAGCAATACACCGGCAGGAACAAAAGCTCCGCCACAAGATACAGCAGTTCCGCTGCCCGGCTTCCCGACAGTTCCCGCACGATCCTAAATCCCACATACAGCGTGATGCCTCCGCAGACCGCCTGTACCTGTTGGATCACGAGCCGTTCCGTGGAGCCTGCCACACGGAAGATTAAGGCGAAGATCTCCGCCAGTCCCAGCTGGAACGGATAGATACCATAGTAATCCTGTGCCAGCACCCATTCCGCATCACCGTCCGCCAGTGCCATAGCTGCTCTTTGCACATAATACTGGTCCGCAATGCTCTCCGCTCCGGCGGCCCTCGCAAGCCTTATCCCTAGAATCACTGCTGTCACAGCTCCCAGAACTGCCAGCAGATGCAGTGCCCACGCCGGGATCTTTTTCATCACTCCGGACAGAGCCCCGCATACCGCCACCAGCACTACACCGACAAGAGCATTCCAGAGAATACTGTCCTGTCTCTTATACACATCTCCGAGCCCACGAGACCCTAAGACATC
>ENA-OYYQ01000268-OYYQ01000268.1-human-gut-metagenome-genome-assembly--contig:-NODE-268-length-27582-cov-5.824536_pt1 | contig 27582 bp, 19 predicted proteins | sample MGYA00243252_ERZ653455 | MGnify/ENA primary metagenome ERZ653455 (study PRJEB26926, sample SAMN06164940) | human gut metagenome | biome: ENVO:00009003; feature: ENVO:2100002; material: ENVO:00002003...
GTTCTGCGCCGCGTCGCCCAAGAGCCCGTTCACGCGCACCCAGTACGTTCCTGCGGCAAATGTTTCGCCCTCGGCCATTGCCGTGTCCGGCGCGCCGTTTGCATCGTGCATAAACTCCAACTGCGCCGCGCAGGCATCGTTTTCGAGCTTGCCCTCAAGCGATGCCGCAATCTTAGCACGCACGTCCTCGCCGGCCTTAAGGCCTTCGAGCCCCTCAAAGTGGGGCGTCAGCGCGCGCGGGTCGATATCGATAGGCACGGAACCCTGCAGTTCCGTAACGGTCTCGTTGCCTAGGGCGTCGACATCCACGTATTCGATGGCAAATGCGCGGCCCGAGGCTGCCACGTTAAGAACGTTGTTGCTGTCGGCCAGGCGGAAATAGCCGTCGCCAACGGTCTTGCCGCCCTGGAGCGAAGCTTCGCTCAGCGAGCCGCCGTACGTCATGCGCATGCGGTCCGGGAGGTAGCACGAAACTGTCGGCTTGTGCTCTGCGTCGTAATTGCGCTGGTAGATGCTCCGGGCCAGCGCCGCATCAACAAAGTCGGATGCGATGATGCCAATGTGCTTGAGGTAATCTGACTTTGTATCCTCGATGCCGCTGGGATTGATGTACGGGCTCTTATACAGATGCTCGTTGACTACTCGTGCCGAGGTAAAAGGATTGCCTCCGTGCGACAAGCCCGTGCAGCTGGTGTAGTTGATAGACCAGCAACGCTCCTGGACTTGCACCTTGGCCTCGTCATCGTTCACGACGTCTACCTTGTTACGCGTGCGCCCGGTCGTTTCCTTCAGCGCATTATCGACCCAGCTGAGCTTGTCGGTTCCCGTGAGTTTGTACTTGTCCTGGGCGTATACCTTGGTGCAATAGGGCTCTTTGTCGCCTGTTTCCCCCGCGGCTTCAAAGCCCCGCGCGTCTTGGACGAGACACATAGTGGTGCTGTCGGAGTGAGCCTTGATCTTGTCATCCCATTCGGTAAGGTCGAGGCCCCACGTATGGTCGCTTACACTGTTGCCGGCGAGCCTAAATCGACGTAGCAGGACGATCTTTCCGCGCACCTCGCCCAGTGTGGGAACGTGGCTCGACGTGTAGAACAGATCGGGATTATCGCCCATAACCTTGGCGAAAGCCGTCGTAACACTGTCATCGGTAGCCTCGTCGTTGCCGCGCGATGCGAGCATGATAAGCGCTTCTCTCGGGTTTTCGCTCAAAAACGTTTTAAAGTACCCGATGACATCGGAGAGATGCAGATAGTCCCCGTCTTTTTTGAATAGGTAGAAATCCCCGTGGCAGATACCGGGGTTGTCGCCCTTTCCGAGCCGGATATCAAAATAGCGGATTCCCTCGAGCAACTGCGTGGGAATGTAATCCTGCTGGCATTTTACTTGCGAGGATTGGGGCTCAGTGTCGTTGTCCACGCTGCAGGTGCCCGAATCGTGCGTACCCGGGATGCTCAGCTCGTCGAGGAACTTGTTGTCGTCGACGTATTTCATCCAACATGGCCCATCGACGTAGCTGCTGTACGTGATCCAGTCGAGGCTGCTAACCGTGGCATCGTTCTTTTTCATGTCGTAACCGATAAGTTCGAGCTCCCACGGAATGCTTTTCCTCTTATGGCAGATCTTGTTGTTGTCTTGGTCCTTGCCGTCCGTTTCTATGGCCAGGTAATTAATGTCTTTTTTCTCGTTTGTGCGGTCTCGGATGATGTAGGTTCCGTTTTGCTGGCGGTCGAACGCAAAAGAGCGGCTGGCCTTGCCGTCATGCTCGCCACTCCATACGTGGATGACCTTTCCGTCTTTGTCCGAGTCGCCGTCGACCGACCAAATGCTGTAGCCCGTCTTCTTGTGCTCTTCGAAATTGAGCAAGGTGCGGATGGCATACCATTTTGTATTATCTGTATCGGTAGCAACGTGCTCGAGGATGAGCTTACTGGACGTGCCGTCGTTAAACAGGTGGCAGACGTTGCCGATAACGTTGCCGTCTTCGTTGACGCTTGCGGTACGAAAATAGCCCGCGGGGCGAAGGCGAATGACGAACTTGTTGAGGCTGTCCGCTGGCCCGGTCGTGCCGTCCGCAAAGGCTGCCCGCGGGCTAATGCCCAATGCCGCGGTTTCGGGCAGGCTTGCCAGCGGCGACAGCGCTGCGAGTCCTAGGCCCAGCGTAAACGCTCGGCGACTGATGGCATGGTATTCGGTCATAACTCCTCCATTCGCAGGGTGCGGTTATGCACTTGTTTTAGTAACTATACTGCGTTGACATTAAGAAAGGGAGGGTCGGTTTACCGGCCCTCCCTGGGTACGAAGCGCTGGGGCACCGTCGCTTGTTTGCGCTGCGCTCGCGTTTCCCGTTGCGCTCGCCAGTCGCTTAGCGCTTGATCTCGATGTCGTCGAGCTTAACGTCCATGGCCTCGGTCTTGGCCTCGGCGATATCGTCGGCAAACTCAAGGGACTTCATCATGGTCTCGACGGCGTCCTTGTGCTCTTCGACGTTGTCGATACGCACGTACACACTGCCGCCGTCAACGTCGGTGAAGTACTCGGTCGTCACGCCACCGGAGTGCGTGAAGTAGGCGCTGCGCCAGGTCTTGCCGTTGTACTTGACGGGGTCGCTCTCGGTCCATCCAGAGTTGGCCTTCCACTTGGCCTCGTAGTCGAACAGCTCGTCAGCGTTCTTGTCGGGGTCGAAGACGGGGATGAAGCGGTCGCTGGCGTGCTCACTCTCGGTGAACTTAAACTGGGCCCTGTCGGCGGTATCGCCGGCGACGTCGGTGATCTCGACGCCCTCGGGGACCTCGACCTTAAACCAGATAAAGTCGGTCCTCATATCCACGGCTGGCTTTTCCGCTCCGCCGCCACCGCCACTGCCGGCAGCGCCGCCGCTTCCGCCGCAGCCCACCAGGGCAACTGCGGTAAAGAGACTCAAGCAGAGGGTGAGAATCGCAAAGGCCTTCTTTTTCATGGTCGTGTCCTCCTCGATCTGTAACCGCCCATCGATTACCTGCCTTTACTGTACGCGCGGGTGGCTCGTTCGGGTGGGCCATGTGTCCCATTCTGGGGGTCGGATTTGCGCCGATAAGTGGCAATATGTGCGGGTGCAAAAGAGGGGAGGGTCGATGCTGCCGACCCTCCCCGGGGTTGGGTGCCCGCGCTTTTAATGGAGCGCGTGCACGGGCGTGCTTGGACCCTTGCTACTTGATCTCGATGCTCGAAATCTCGACGCCGCGTGCCTCGCTCACGGCCGCCTTCATGTCATCGGGGAACTCAATGGAGTTGAGGAGCGCCTCAGCTTCTTTCTCGTGTTGATCGAAGTTTGCGATGAGAACGCAGACGCTTCCCGGCTCAACGTCGGTAAAGAGATAGGTATGGGTGCCGCGGTTGTCCTTGCACGTTCCGGTGAGCCATGTCCTGCCGTTGTACTCGACGGGGTCGCCAACTTCCCACTGGAACATGCTGCTCTTTCGACCTTCATCGGCAAGAGCCTCTTCTGCCGTCATCTTCTCTTCCCAAACGGGGATGAAGCGGTCGGTTGAACTATTCTCGTCTTCGGGGAAGGTGAGCTGGACCCTGTCGGCGTTCTTGCCGGCGGAGTCGCTTACGCCAACGCCCTCGGGCATCTCGACCTTAAACCAGATAAAGTCGGTCTTCTTAGCGACGGGGGCCTTTTCCTTGCTCTCGCCCTTGGCGGCGCTGCTGCCCCCGCCCGATGCGCTCCCGCCGCAGCCCACAAGGGCAAGCGCGGCAAAGAGGGCGATGCAAAGGGAAAGGATCGATAGGGTCTTTTTCTTCATGGTGGCGTCCTCCTTGTCTGTCGGCGACATCGCGGCACCGCATGCTGCCGGGGCGTTGTTTCCGTTTGCGGCGGATGTCTTTGTGCGGGTGTGTTAATACCTCCGTTCGTGGTTTGCGGCCGTTGCGCAGCCGTGCCCCAACGGGCTCCTTGCTTATAGATATGCCCCGGTTTGTGCTGCCAGAGAGTCTCGAAAGGTGGGCCATGTGTCCCATGTTTGCGTTGCCGCCGCCTATCGCGTGCCATAGAAATCCGCGATGGCCAGGTACGCTGACGCTCGTGTGCTTATGGGCTAGACTTAGCACCATTATGTGATCGATACGGTCGGCAGGCGGTTGCCACACGACCGATGTATATGACTTGAAGGTGCATGCGTATGAGCCAAGAGATGATGGATAAAACCTGTCGCGGTTTTGCCGAGGCACTGGCTGCGCGCGAGCCCGTTCCCGGTGGCGGCAGCGCGAGCGCCTTTGTGGGCGCGCTGGGCGCCTCGCTGTGTGGGATGGTCGCCCGCTACGGGGCAACCAATCCCGCGCTTGCTGATCGTGCGGATGACCTGACGAGCGCATTTGCCCAGGCGGATGAGTTGGCCCAAGAGCTTGTCGACTTGGTTGCCGAGGATGTTTGTGCCTACGGGCAGGTGTCTGCCGCATACGGTATTCCGCGCGATGACCCGGCTCGAACCGCTGCGATTCAAGATGCGCTGCACGTGGCCGCCATGCCGCCGTACCGCATTATGGATGCGTGCGGTCGTGCGCTGGCGCTGCTCGAGGACATGGCCGATAAGGGTTCGCGCCAGCTGCTGTCCGATGTGGCATGCGGCGCCGTCTTCTGCCGCGCCGCCATGCAGGGTGCGAGCCTGACGCTCTTTGCCAATACCACGTCCATGAAGGATCGCGCCCGCGTCGAGGAGCTCGAGGCGGCGTGCGATGAACTGCTCGATACATGGCTGCCGCGTGCCGATGCGCTGGCGCGTCGCGCCGCCGACGCTGCAAGGAAGAGGGGATAGCCATGGCTGATCTGCTAAAGGGTGCTCCCGTCGCCCGTGCGTTGACCGAGAAACTAGCCGCTCGCTGTGCCGCTCTGCGCGAACAGGGCGTCGTGCCGACGCTGGCTATTGTTCGTGTGGGCGAGCGCGAGGACGACCTGTCCTACGAGCGTGGCGCCCTCAAGCGCTGCGAAAAGGTGGGCATCGAGGCGCGTCGCGTTTTGTTGCCTGCCGATGTTTCGCAGGACGAGCTGTTGGCGGCAATCGAGGACATTAATGCCGATTCGGCTGTTCATGGTTGCCTGCTGTTCCGTCCGCTGCCTGCTGCGCTCGATGAGGACGCCGTTGCTGCCGCGCTCGATCCTGCCAAGGACGTCGACTCCATGACGCCGGCTTCGCTGCTTACGGCGCTTTCGGGTCGCGGCGAGGGCTTTGCCCCTTGCACGGCCGAAGCCGTGCTGGCGATTCTGGATCACTATGGCGTTGAGCTGGACGGTGCCAAAGTTGCCGTTGTCGGTCGCTCGTTGGTGATCGGGCGTCCTGTTGCCGCCATGCTTACGGCGCGCAATGCTACCGTGACGACGTGCCACACGCACACGCGCGACCTTGCTGCCGAATGCCGTGCTGCCGATATTGTCGTTGCCGCGGTTGGACGCACACGAACGATTGGTGCGGATGCGGTTCGTGAGGGCCAGACGGTCATCGATGTGGGCATTAACTGGGACGAGGCGGCCGGTAAGTTGGTCGGTGACGTCGATTTTGATGCCGCGGAACCGATTGTTGGCGCAATCACGCCCGTCCCGGGTGGCGTGGGCGCCGTGACGACGGCGATTCTCGCCAAGCACGTGATCGAGGCGGCCGAACGCGCAGTGAAATAGGCGTTTGGAGGACGTTTAGGGGGTTGGTTAGATATCCCGTGGTCAAAAAATGCCAAATATGAGTACTGTTGCCTCGTTGGTTACATATCTTTGAGGTAGTTTTGACTCCCTAATGATAGTGAATATCATTAGGGAGTTTCTATTATTGAACACATGTGGAATTACTTTGTTCAACTTTTGGACAAGTGGGGATTTCTGGCGTCTAAGATAGCGGGATTTGCTGCTACTAAATTGGTGACAGTACTCATATTTGGCATTTTTTGACCACAGGGGTTGCCAGGGGCGCGGTTTCGCCCTTTTTGCGTCGAAGCGATACACTGTTACCGTTTGTTTTCTTCGCTCAAGGAGGATGCGCATGCCGTGCACAACGATTTTGGTTGGTAAGAACGCGAGCTACGACGGGTCGACGCTGGTCGCTCGCAACGAGGACTCGTCCAACGGAGTATTTGAGCCCAAGCGCATGCGCGTGGTGCATCCCGACGAGCAGCCGCGCGTTTACACGAGCGTCCTGAGCCACCTGACGATCGAGCTGCCCGATAACCCCATGCGCTACACGAGCGTCCCCGACGTTATCCCCGGTCACGGCATCTGGGCAGAGGCCGGATTCAACGAGCTCAACGTGGGTATGTCTGCAACCGAGACGCTTACCACCAACGAGCGTGTTCGCGGTGCCGACCCGCTCGTCGACTACGTTCCTGCCAAGGGCAACGAGGGCGAGGACGGCTACGTTCCGGCGCAGCCCGGCGGCCTGGGCGAGGAGGACATGGTGACCCTGGTGCTGCCATACGCCAAGTCCGCCCGCGACGGCGTGCGCATCCTGGGCGACCTGCTCGAGCACTATGGCACCTACGAGAACAACGGTATCGCCTTTAGCGACGTGGATGAGATCTGGTGGCTCGAGACCATCGGCGGTCACCACTGGATCGCCAAGCGCGTGCCCGATGACGCCTATGTGACCATGCCCAACCAGCTGGGTATCGACAGCTTTGACCTGGACGACGCCGAGGGCGCCCAGGCCGATCACATGTGCTCCGCCGACCTGCGCGCCTGGATGGCCGAGTGGCATCTGGACCTGACGCTGGGCGTCGAGGGCGACGGCCCGGCCGCGGTCTTTAACCCGCGCGAGGCCTTTGGCTCGCACAGCGACAGCGACCATGTCTACAATACGCCGCGCGCCTGGTATATGCAGCGCTGCCTCAACCCCAGCGACGTGTGGGACGGCCCCGACGCCGACTTTACGCCCGAGAGCGACGACATCCCCTGGAGCCGCGTGCCCGAGCGCAAAGTGACCATCGAGGACATCAAGTACGTGCTCTCGAGCCACTACCAGGGCACGGAGTACGACTGCTACGGCAGCAAGGGCACGCCCGCCACGCGCGGCGCTTACCGTCCCATCGGCATCAACCGCAACAGCCAGCTCGCCGTGCTGCAGCTGCGCCCCTATGCGCAGCCGGCCTATCGCGCCGTGCAGTGGATGGCCTTTGGTTCCAACTCGTTTAACGCGCTGGTCCCGCTGTACGCTAACGTCGAGACCATGCCCGAGTACTACGCCGACACCCAGGCGCGCGTGACGTCCGAGAACTTCTATTGGGCCAACCGCCTGATCGGCGCCCTGGCCGACGTCCGCTTCCACGAGTGCGGACGTGCTGTCGAGGACTACCAGGAGAAGGTCGGCGGCATGGGCCACAAGCAGATCCACGACGTCGATGCTGCCGTGGCCGCCCTGCCCGAGGCCGAAGTTCCTGCCGAGCTCGCGCGCGCCAATGACGCCTTTGCCGAGCTTGTGCGCGTGAAGACCGACGCTCTGCTGGGCAAGGTGCTCTACACCACGAGCTGCGCCATGAAGAATTCTTTCGCGATGAACGACAACGTGAGGTAAAACGCTTTGTCGCTTACGCTCAATCTTGGGTACAAGAAGGCCAATGCAGTTGTTCATGATTGGAGCCAACCATGGTTATGAAATTCGATCAGCTTGTTAACGGCGCCATCAACGTAGGCTTTGGCGCCGCTGCCGTTGCCGTCGAGGGAGGCAAGAAGGTCCTTGACGACCTCAACGCCAAGGGCGAGCAGGTGCGCAAGGACGCCGACACTCCCGATATCGCCCGCAGCGTATCCGATATGTTCGAGCAGGCCGGCGGCACCATCTCCGACCTCACCGAGCGCCTGGGCATGCAGGGTGAGACCGCGGCCCAGCGTGTGCTCGACGAGCTCATCCTGGCCCGCGTCCGCGTCATGACCGCCCCCGAGCGTGCGGCCTTCCTGGCTCACGTGCGCGACATCGTCGATTCGGTCGAGGACAACGTGACCTCGGTGCCCGTCGAGTCCGTTGAGCCCGACGACGCAGAGGATGCCGAAGAGGCCGAGTAGTAGCGCAGATGGCAGATCCCACCACCGATTACAACAATCAAGACCCCTTGTGTGACGAGGCGGCAGTTGTCGACGAAGTCGAGGCTGCCGTCTCGGGCACTCGCAAGAAGCCCCGCGCCGTGGACATGGTGCCCGAGGAGCCCGACGCCATGGCTCCGTGCGACGAGTACCAGCTAACGCCGGCGGGCCGTCGCGAGCGCATTGGACAGATCGTCCGCCTCGTCAAAAAATACCGCGTGTGGGACAACCTCACGCCGGTGCGCCTGCGCCGTCTGCTCGAGGAGCTTGGCCCCATGTTCGTCAAGATGGGGCAGATTTTGGCCAACCGCTCCGAGATCTTGCCGCAGCGCTTTTGCGATGAGCTGCGTCGTCTGCGCTCCGACGTGGAGCCGGTGCCGTACGAGGTGGTGCTTCGCTGCCTAGAAGAGGAATACGGCCTGCGCCTGGGGGAGATGTTCGACGCGATCGACCCCAACCCGCTTGGCAGCGCCTCGCTCGCGCAGGTGCACCGCGCCCGCTTGGTGACGGGCGAGGACGTGGCCGTCAAGGTGCAGCGCCCCGGTGCTCAGCAGGTTATGGCGCAGGACATCGATATCATCCGCTCGGTGGTACGCATCGTCTCCAAGTTCGTCAACACCGATCAGTTCGTTGACTTGCACGGCGTGGTCGAGGAGCTGTGGACCTCGTTTCGCGAGGAGACCAACTTCTTGGCCGAGGCCAAAAACCTCAACGACTTCTACGAGTTCCATAAAAGCGTGCGCGGCGTGTCGTGCCCCAAGTCCTACTTGGATCTGTGCACCGAGCACGTGGTGGTCATGGATTACATCGAGGGCATCTCGATTGCCGATCCCGAGCGCCTGGTGGCCGAGGGTTACGACCTGGAGAAGATCGGCTCGACGATTGTCGAGGACTATTCGACGCAGGTACTCGACGACGGCTTTTTCCATGCCGATCCGCATGCGGGAAACATCATTCTCAAGGACGGCATCGTCTACTTTATCGACTTGGGCATGGTCGGGCGCATGTCGAGCCACGACCGCGGTATCGTCAAGGACATGATTTTCGCCGTGGCCGAGGGTGACGTGCCCAAGCTCAAAGACTCGCTCATGCGCTTTGCCGTGACGCGCGGCGATTCGGCAGAGCTCGATCACTCGGCGTTTTTGTCCGATCTGGACTTTATCGTTGCCGACTTTGCAGGCCTTGATCTTAAGGACCTGGACATCGGCGAGTTTTTGACCTCATTGCTTAACTTGGCGCGTAAGAACGACGTTGAGCTGCCGAGCGTGGTGACGATGTTTGCGCGCGGCATGGTGACGCTCGAGGGCCTGCTGACCGAGTACATGCCCAACGTCAACATGATCCAGATCATCCAGACGCATATCAAAAACGAGAAGAGCACCTACGCGCGCATGCGTGATATGGGCCGCGACTTTGCGGCGAGCAGCTACCGTGCGGCCAAGGGCTCGCTCGAGGCGGCCGAGTACTTGGGGCTGGCGTCGCGTATGCTCACGCGCGGTCAGCTTAAGGTGAATCTGCAGCTCATGAGTAGCGACAAGGCGCTGCGCCAGATAGGCGGCATCGTCGACCGCATGTCAATGGCCATTGTTATCGCCGGCCTGTTTATCGGCTCTTCGGTGGTTTACTATGCGCGCATCGAGCCTGTTGTGCTCGGTATTCCGGTCATCGGCTTTTTTGGCTATGTGAGTGCGCTGGTTTTGGCGCTCATGCTGGGCCGCAATATCTGGCGCAACAGTCACGGCGGCAAGCACTAGAGGCTGCAGCCGGCACCGCATTTTCCTATCGCAAACAATAGCTTTTACCTTGGGCTTCGCCTGTGTGCGAGGCCCTTTTGCGTGCTACCATACTGACGGTAATAATCAATGGCCTAGATGGTGGTGCGGAGACGCACGAATGCGTGGTTTTCCTGCGCATTTGGGAGAATCGGGGTGCGAATCCCCGGCTGTACCAGTAACCGTAATTCCTCTTGGCTCGGGATGCTCGCGTCGCAGATCGGACGACGCGCCCGAGCCGTTAAGGTTAAGTCGGATCGCCTCCCATCTTGCACATGGCCGCGGCTTTTGTCGCCGGCGTGCATAGGGCTCTGGAGGGAAGGGGACCCCGATGGGGGAACTCGAGCGCAGCATGCGCGATGACGTGGGGCAGCCTCAAGGCGACGCCCCAAGTACAGACAGTAGGAGACAAATGGATATGTTCGAGGACGAGCACCAGCGCGTCTCGCATCGCCGTGGCGCAATTGCACGCGGCGTAGCCAAGCGCGGCCTGGTGGCATTCCTGGCCTTCGCGATGGCCTTTGGCACCACGCCGGCCCAGCTATGGGCCGACGGCGCTGAGGGAATTGCCGGCGCTGTTGCTCAGGCCACGGCGCAGGGCGAAAACGCGGGGGCTGCGGATGGCGCCTCTGAAACTGGCTCCAACGCGAGCGATGCGACTGCCAACGATGCGGCGGCATCCGATAGCGCTGCGACGAATGCCGCAGATGGCAACGGCGTAGCGGCGGACAATTCTGCCGCGGTTGAGGCTCCTGCCGCTTCCGAAGAGACTAAGTCGCAGCCTGCCGAAGCCGCAGCCCAGGAGGTCTCTGCCACGTGCTCCGTCGTCGGCACCGACGCCAAGGGCGCCCAGCAGACCTGGGCCGCCGCGCAGCAGATCACGCTGAAGGAGGGCTCGACCGCGGCCGACCTCTCCGAGCAGCTGTTCAAGCAGGCCGGCCTGACCACCGAATACGATCCCAACGGCGCCTGGGGCTGGGCGCTCAACACGATCACGTCGCCCTTCGATAAGGACCGCAAGCTCGGCTACGACCCGGCGACCGGCGCGTACTGGCAGCTGTTCGTCAACGGCAGCGCCCCCGAGGTCGGCGCGGGCGGCTACACGCTCAAGGACGGCGACTCCGTCGTCTGGTGCTACTCGAAGTACGGCGACCCCGCTCCTGTCGATCAGGTCTCCGTCACAATGGAGATTATCGGCAAGAAGAATGAGATAGCGCAGCGTTGGACGAGCCCCTCAACTCAAGTGTTCACAAAGGGCACGACGATCAAGGACGCCTCTGCTGCCTACTTCGATGCTCTTGGCATCGAATCCAAGATGTACGACCAATTTGGCTATTGGGGTGTCCATAGCCTTGTTTCCCCGCTTGATGGTGTCGAGCTGTCCGGCGCTTGGTCGTTCTTTGTCAACGGAGTTCCCGCAAGCCAGATCGATAGCGACTATGTGCTCAAGTCGGGTGATAAGATCGTTTGGGCCTATGCTGCCGGCGATACCGTGCCCGGTATCGACAGCGTTGTTGTTGACCCGAGCGCCGCGCGTCCCAACTGGGATAGCGACTGGTCGGGCTTTACGAGCGCCGACAAGGTAACCGACGCGCCTGTACCCACCAAAGACGCTGAGGCAAAATGGGTAAGCGAGCTCAAGTTTTCGAGCGAATGGAATAAGGGAATCTCTGATCCGTTGCTAGTGGGTGACTATCTCTACGTTGCCGTCGGCTCCAAGCTGCTTAAGAAGAATGTCGACACGGGTGAAACCCTTGCGGAATCGCCCTTGGCAGCAAAGATTGATTCGACTTCGCGCATGGTGTACACCGACGGCGTTGTGCTTGTTCCGCTCTCGGGTGGTCGTCTGCAGGCGCTAACGGTTGATGCGCTGGCGACGGTTTGGGTTACCGATGAGCTGCCGGCCGGCCCGGACGGCGCCCAGCAGTCGCTTGCTTCCGTTACGGTCCGTGATGGCTATGCCTACTTTGGCACCGCTTCGGCCAGCTGGACTGATTCGAGTGGCGGCTACCTGCTTTGCGTGCGTATCACTGACGGCAAGGTCATGTGGCAGCGCGAGAACGAGAACAGCAAGGGCTATTACTGGGCTGGTATGGCGTTCTCGGGCAACTACGGTGTTATTGCGGACGATTCCGGCACGGTGAGCACGATCGATCCCTCGACTGGAAAGACTGTTGCGAACCTTAAGGTTGCCGATCGCGTGCGTACGACGGTCCTTGTCGATAGATCGATCGCGTATGTCGTGAGCGCCGATGGTGTTTTGCATAAGCTCTCGATTGGAGCGGACGGAACGCTTTCCGAGCTTGGCAAGGTGGCGTTTGGTAGCAGCTCGACCTCGACGCCGGTGTTGGCCAACGGCAAGATCATTGTTGGCGGTACGTCGATTGAGTCCTTTAAGGGCGGCTATCAGAATAAGTACACGTATCATTACGGTCTGCTGGCAACCATCGATGCCGAGACGCTTGCGGTAGACTATTCCATCTGCAAGGCGGATGGGAACTATATTCGCCAGGGTACTTCGGGCGGTGGCGACGTTAAGTCACAGCCGGTTGTTTCAGTTCAAAACGGTGAGACGTACGTGTACTTTACGTCTAACAACAACCCTGGTGGCATCTATCGTTATCGCATCGGCGATGCCGAAGCAGAGCTGCTCTATACGCCGGCTGCGGAGGATCAGCAGTATTGCATGACTTCGATTTCTGTGGGGTCGGACGGCTCGCTCTACTACGCTAACGATTCAGGCAAACTGTTTGCCGTCAAGGGCAATGGCCAGAGGGTCAATCGCTATACCGTTTCATTTAATGCCAACGGCAAAGATGCAACCATGCCCGATTCTCAGCGTGTGAAAGAGGGCAAGACGGCTACCGAGCCTGCGGATAAGCCCCAGCTCAAGGGCTATACCTTCGGCGGTTGGTATACCGATGAGGCTTGCACGCAGGCGTATGACTTCAGCACGCCGGTGACGGCCGACCTGACGCTGTATGCCAAGTGGACCAAGAACGCCACCAACCCTGGCGGTAATGGCGGTTCTGGCTCCAACGGCTCAAACGGCTCCAACGGTTCCAACGGCGGCGCTGGCAGCGGTTCCGGCACGGGCGCTGGCACTGGTACTGGCTCCGGCACGAAGGGCCAGCAGGCTGGTGGCGCTATCGCCCCGGGCCAGAAGCCGACGACTAAGACGACGGTGTCCACCAAGACGGAGACCAAGGAAAACAAGTCCGACAAGAAGGACTCTGACAAGAAGTCCGATAAGAAGGACGAGAAGAAATCGGACAGGAAGGACAACAAGTCCGACAAGAAGTCTGATTCCAAGTCCGACACGGGCTCCGCTTCCGCGACTACTGCCAAGAAGTCTTCCGAGGCTTCCGCGCAGGAGGCCGGCACCAACCCGCTTGCTATCGTTGGCATTGCGGCGGGCGTGATCGGCCTTGCGCTCATTGCCGTCTTCGTTCTGACCAAGCGCGGCAAGGGTGACGGTAATGCCCGATAAGCCCAAGGAGACCAACGGGCAGCAGCCCGACTCCTCGTTTATCCAACTCGACGATGCAAAGCAAAAGGGCGCCGCTTCGGCGGCGTCCGTCCCTCGCCGCAAGGCGCTTGTCAGTGCCCTTACGGCTGTCTGCATCGCGCTGATCGTCGTCTCGCTGGGCTTTGTCCATCCCTCCGAGAGCGGCGCTTGGTCCATTGATTGGATCGTTCAGACCGTGACGGGGGAGAGTGTCATCGCCGAGGACGCTACGGGCTCCGGCTCGCCTGCTGCTTCGGCCAAGGCCGATTCCAAGGATTCCAAGTCATCGAATGATGCAAAAGACGAGTCCAAGGATTCGGATGAGTCCAAGTCCAAGGACGATGCCGAGTCTTCAGACAAGGAAGCGGGCAAAAATTCGGACGGCAAGAAGTCCGGCGAAAAAGGGGCTGGTCATAAAAAGACCGACAGCAACCAGTCGACTTCTCAGAATTCGACAGCGTCTGGCGGAACCGGCTCATCGTCTGGAACCTCTGTCGCGTCGGGTGGATCCTCCGCCGCTCCCGATAACGGCAATGCCTCTGCGGGCGACCAGGGCACCTCTCAGGAGCCGAGCTACGTTACCGTGACGGTCTCGGTCACTTCGAGCGCCGTGGGCAATCCCGTCTCGTCTGGTGGTACGTTCACCTTTAACGAGGGCGCCACGGTCTACGACGCTCTGTGCGCGTTGGGTCTTTCCGTAAATGCGCACGGCTCGTCGTACGGCACGTATGTTGCGGCTATCGGCGGCTTGGCCGAAAAGCAGTACGGCGGCACGAGCGGCTGGATGTACTCCGTCAACGGCGCAACGCCCATGACGGCCTGCAGCAACTACGCTCTCTCCAATGGCGACAACGTGGTCTGGTATTACGTGACAGGCTAGAGGCCTCGACATATCGCACCAAACGGGCGGTTCGGACAAACATCCGGGCCGCCCGTTTTTACTGCGAATGGGACGGAGTTTCCCAATCGATGTTCAACCGGAAAGCGCGTCCTATTTCGGCATCGTAGCCCGCCTCACGCAGGTTATCGGCAAATAAAAAACCGGTCGGAACGTGAATTCCAACCGGTTGCAAATGCGAGATTATGTTTGACTAGCTACGACCGTGCGCCCTCGAGGAAGAAGCGGCGGCTAAAGTAGTTGTACCAGGTGACCAAGAACGTGGCGATAGCCTTCATGGCCTGGTAGCCGATGCTCAAAAACGTGACGCCCACAAACATGTACAGGTCGTTGAGGCCCAGGCCAATCACCGACAGGATGGTGAAGATCGTGAACTCGCGCTTGCGGCTCATGCCCTCGCGGTGGTCGAACACGTACTTCATGCTGAGCCAGTAGTTGACCACGACGGACGTGATGAACGAGATCGTGGTACTCATCAAAAAGTCGAGGTGGAATAGCTCGACAAGCGCAATGAGCATACCCCAGTCGATGCCAAAGGAGATAAGTCCCACGACGGCGAACTTGAGGAACTGCTTCGTATGAGGTTGTGCCAGTGCCTTGCGCACGTAATCACATCCAATGCGTTGATGAATCGAGCAGAGGATACTTTAGAGCTTTTGAAAGGGAAACGTAAGGTCTTTGCCAAGAACTATATGAACTCGCCAAATTTGCAAGAGACAATCCGCAAACGTGCCAAATTTGCCCGTAAACGAGTAAGGCCCGCGGACGATGCTGCGCTGAGCGCATACCGTCCGCGGGCCCTGCAATACAGCAAAGAAGCCGAGCTACTTGGTCTCGTCGCCCTCTAGGAAGATCTTGCGGGTTACAAAGTTGTAGACCATGACGAGCGCGGTGGCGCAAATCTTGGCGATATTGGCCTCGAGCCCCAAGCCGGCGTTGAGTGCCAACACGATGCCGTCGTTGAGCGCCAGGCCAATCACGGAGAGCACGACGAAGATGATAAACTCGCGGCGGCGGCTTATGCCTTCCTTGTGCGCGAACACGTACTTCATGCTCGCGACGTAGTTAAAGATGAGCGAGACGATAAAGCCGCTGGTGTTGGCGATCAGGATGTTGAGGCCCAGACCGTAGTGGAGCAGATTCATGATGCCGAAGTCGATGACCGTGGCGACGACGCCGACGACGCCAAACTTCATGATCTGCGCAAGGAGCTTTTGCATGGTACCTGCCTTAAGCTGGCGCCGAAGCGCCGCGGGGGTGACAAACGCAGCAAGTTTAGCCAATCCCCGCGGGCATCGCTAGATTCGCTCCTCGATAGCACCGTTTCTATACGCATCGAGTAGCTGGCGCAGGTCCTGGATCTGGCCGCGGATCTTGGCGCCAGAATCGGTATCGCTCACCATGCGGCGGCGGTCGGCCTGGTCAAAACGGTTGGTCTCGCTCTCGATGTCCACGTTGCGCGTGAGTGCCTCGGCAACCGTCGTAAAGGCCCGGTGCGACTTGAGACGGCAGCCGCGCGAGCTCGAGATAAGCGTGTAGCCGGCGATACCCGTCTTGGGGTGGTAGGCGCGGCAGAAGCCGCCATCGATGACCAGCAGTTTGCCGTCGGCGCGGATGGGTTGTTCGCCCTTGGTGGTCTTGACGGGGGTGTGGCCGTTGATGATGTGACCGGTCGGCGAACATGCCATGGGGACAACGCCGAACTCGTGCATGATGTCGTCGCAGACCGAGGGCGACGTGGTGAGCGTGTAGTACGGATCCATCGGCTCGACCCAGGTGCTCTTGTCGGCGATATAGGCGCGTTCAAAGGTGCGCACCAGGCGTCCGCTGGCGGGCGAGTTAAAGCCGATCCACAGGTACCACATCCAGTCGAGGGCATCGCGGTTGCCCACGCGCCAGGCGCGGCGGGCGATACGGTCGCAAAAATCGAAATAGTCGCGGCCGGCGTGCCAGGTGCCCAGACAGTTCATGCTGCTAAAGGTGCCGTCCTCGTTGAGCGGCACGCAGCCGTGGAACAGCAGGTTGCCGTTGGTGACCTTGTACATCGAGCCGTGGGAATAGAGGAAATCGATATGGCGATGCAGGTGATCGGCGGTGACAAACTCGGACACGAGCTTGTCGATGATGTGCTGCTCCTGGGGCGTGAGCGTATAGGGGTCCGCCGGGTCGACGGTGGGGAAGTCGTTGGTCGTGAGCGGCCACACGCTGCCGTCGGCGAGCGTGACCGTGCCGGTGTCGTGGTCGATCTTGTCGAGTAACAGGCGGTCGGTCATATCGAACTCGGGGTGGCGCTGGATAATCTGGCCCTCGAGCTTAAAGAGCAGTACGTTGATGGCCTTGATCAGCGGGGTGATGGACTCACCGGCGGTGTAGGTGGCGTCGGCGAAGGCGACAAGCTCGCGCAGCGAGATGCCGTAATCGTTCTCGAGGATCTCGTAGTTGTCGTAGCGCAGGTTGTTGCGCAGCACTGTGGCGATGCAGGCGGGCTCGCCGGCCGCAGCGCCCATCCACAGCAGGTCGTGGTTGCCCCACTGGATGTCGAGTGAATGGTAAGTGAGCAGGCGGTCCATAATCTTGGCAGCGCCGCCTCCACGGTCGAAGATATCGCCCACCAGGTGCAGGTGGTCGACGGCCAGGCGCTTGATGAGCGAGGCGAGCGACTCGATAAAGTCGTCGGCGCTCGCGGTCTCCAGGATGGACTCCACGATGCGCTCGTGATAGCGCACGCGATAGTTGTTCTCGTCCGGGTGCGTGTGAAGCAACTCGTCGATGATGTAGGCGTAATCGCGCGGGATGGCCTTACGCACCTTGGAGCGGGTGTAGCGGCTCGAAAGCGAGCGGGCGACCATGATGAGCTGGTCGAGCATCGTCTTGTACCAAGTGGGTGAGTCCTCATGCTGAGTGCGGACCAGGTCGATCTTCTCGCGCGGGTAGTAGATGAGCGTGCAAAGATCGCCCTTTTCGTCAAAGGAGAGCGTGTCGCCAAAGATCTCGTCGACATGCTCGCGCACGACGCCCGAGCAGTTGTTGAGGATGTGCATAAAGGCTTCGTACTCGCCATGCACGTCGCTCATAAAATGCTCGGTGCCTTTGGGCAGGTTGAGAATGGCCGAGAGGTTGATGATCTCGGTAAACGCGGATTGCTCGGTGGGAAATTGTCTCGACAGCAGACGCAGATACTTGAAGTCTTGCGGGTTGCGATCGAATGCGACCATGAAACACCTTCCGATATGGTTGGTAAAACTGATAAAGCAGTGTTGAGCGTTTACCAGTATGCGCCGGGTTTGTTTCGATTTTGCGCCGGCGGCTGAATTGTCGGCTGAACGGTTTGCTAAATCGATTTAGTGGAGGTAGATGTGTCGGTTGAGTGGAGACGATGGAGGTGTTTTTGCCTATGTTGGCCCACGGCGGCGATGGAGATGTTCGTGATAAAGATGTTCAATACAAATAGTTCGAATTGGTAAATAGTGGACATTTGTACCGTATTTAGGCCTGCTGTGCGATAATTTACGCAGCAATACGTAAGGAGCCTCATATGAGTGATTTTGTCCTGACCTGTGAATCTGGCGCCGATCGAACCCGCGAGTTCTTTGCGTCGCGCAATATTCCTGTCGTGTATTTTCATTACGAGATCGATGGCGTTGTCTATGACGATGACCTGTATCAGTCGATTTCGCCCGACGAGTTTTTTGCCAAGATCGCCGCGGGCGCTATGCCTAAGACGTCTCAGCTGGGTGTGGGCGAGTATGAGGAGTTTTGGGAGCCGTTCGTTGCCGAGGGCAAGGACGTGCTGCATCTGACGCTGTCGTCGGGTATTTCAGGCACGTATGGCTCGGCCTGCGTTGCGGCGCAGATGCTTGCTGATCGTTATCCCGAGGGCGGCAAGGTGCGCGTGATCGATTCGCTGGCCGCGGCTTCGGGCTTTGGCCTGCTGGTGGAATATGCCGCCGACGTGCGCGATAGCGGTGCTTCGCTCGACCAGACGGCCGCTTGGGTCGAGGAGCACAAGCTTAACCTGCATCACTGGTTCTTCTCGACCGACCTGTCGAGCTATCTGCGCGGCGGTCGTATCTCGGCCGCGAGCGCGATTATCGGCACGGCACTCAAGATCTGCCCGCTTATGACGGTCGATTGCGAGGGCGAGCTGTCGCCGCGCGAGAAGATTCGCACCAAGAAGCGCGCAATCTCCGAGATGGCCAAGACCGTAATGGCACACGTGCAGGATGGTGCGAACTATTCGGGCAAGTGCATCATGTCGCACTCGGCGTGTCGCGAGGATGCCGAGGCGGTTGCGACACTGATAGAGGAGCAGATTCCGCAGCTCAAAGGCAAGATTGAGATTAACAACATCGGTGCGCTCATTGGCTCGCACACCGGCCCCGGCACGGTGACCGTCTTCTTTATGGGCGACAAGCGCGTGGATTAACGAACAAGGCCCGCCTCACGTTTGTGGGGCGGGCCTTGCTGTTGCGGTTAGCGTTTCTTGCCGCGGAAGAAGAAGCCGTGCAGCGACGGCTTAAGGCCGCGGTTGGCGCGATGCTCCTCAACGCGCTCGTGGATCGAGGCGACGCGCTCGATGACCTCGTCGGGAATGGGCACGTCGGGATTCATGTTCTCGACCTGGCTGACCTCGGCGGCGGCGACCTGGTCGATAATGGGCACGTCGTCACGCGAGATGACGGGCGTGGCGTCTTCTTTCATCTTGCGGTAGCGCTGCATCATGTCGGTCTGCAGCTGCTGGGCCGAAGGCGGCGTCCAGATGATGGCGTTGGCGCCGGCCGCGATGGTCTCGCGGATGCTCTCGGGCGTCTTGCCGCCCGGTGCGATGAGCGGCAGGTTGGGATAGTGCTCGCGCAGCTCGCGCAGGACCTGCGGCGTGTTCTTGCCGGCCGCGATGTTGAGGATCTTGGCTCCGGCGCGAACCTTGGCATGCGCATCGTCGTCGCAGCGCACGACCGTGGCGATGACGGGGATGTCCGCCATGTTGGTGATGTGCTCGACCATCTCGGCGGTAGCGGGGGAGTTAACGACGCAGCCTGCCGCGCCCTGCATCTCGGAAACGGCTGCCATCTGCACGGAGCGCTTGCCGGTCGTGGTGCCGCCGCCCACGCCCACAAAGACCGGGCACTCAGCGACGGTCAGCAGCGCCTGCGTAATGGCCGGCTGCGGCGTGAAGGGGTAAACGGCAAAGACGGCGTCGGCGTTGGAGTTGCGGATGACCGCGACATCGGTGGTGTAGATAAGCGACTTGATGCGACGGCCGAAGAGCGTAAAGCCGCTGGCCTCCTCGATCTCGTCGGGCATGCGAAGGGCCGCCTTGCGCAGGCGCCCGTCGATGGGCAGCGGCTCCATGGGGAGCAGTCCGTTGGGGGTGACGGCTACCTGCGGCTCGGTGAACTCGTCGGCGAGTTCGACCTCCGAGAAGTCGACCGAGGCGACGATATCCTCGTGAACCTCGGCGGGAACATCGATGGGGGCTTGGTCGTTTGGCGCGCTGGGCGTGTCGAAGGAGCTGGTGCCGACGAAGGCGTCGACGCGCTCGTTGAGGTCGTTGAGGGTATCCATGAAGGCTCGATTCTATGCGATGGTGGCCGGCGTGATGCAGCCGGAGTTGCGAATGCTAAATCGTTTGACGAGTTGATTTTTCCCCGCTGCGCCCACCGTTAGACTCAAAGGTCGGCGAACGTGAAGGAGCTGTGGTGGCGGGCATCGAGGTGCTATCTTGAATGTCCCGTTTAAAAGAGAGGTGACGCGGTATGGAATTGACGGCAATGTTGGGCTCGATTGGCCTGTGTGTGGGCGCAATCGTTGCCGCCGCGGTCATCTACTTTGTGGTCACGGCCATTAAGGGCAAAAGAGCCGAGCGCAAGGAGCGCGAGGCGCTTAAGCAGCATCGTGACCAGCAGGACAAGCGCGCACGGAAATAGCTTGTTGAGTTTTTGGTCCGTGCGCTAGCTGCGTTTTCGGATCAGGGCGATGTAGAAGCCCTCAAAGTCGCGGCTGGGCGGAATGGTGAGCGTGCCGGGCAGCCCGTTGGCGATGGCCGAGACGTGGCCGGCAGCGATGGCCTCGGTGAGGGCGTTGCACTCGATGCGCGGCTCCTCGCCGGCTTCCTGGGCGCGGCGTGCTTCGCTTTCGCTCGGCGTGCCGTTAAGGGGGATGAGCTCGCAGTCCATGTGCTTGTCGAAGGCCTCTTGCAGGGCGTCCTCGTTTTCCTGCGGCAAGATCGAACAAGTGGAATAGACCAGCGTGCCACCCGGTTTGAGGGCACCCATGGCGCGGTCCAGAAGTGCTCGCTGCGAGCGGGCGCACTTGTTGAGCAGCTGCTCGGTCAGGCCGCGCAGGCTCTTCTCGTTGCCGCTGATGACGGTGCCCGTGCCGGTGCAGGGGGCATCGAGCAGGATGCGGTCAAAGCGGAAGAACTCGTCGAGCTCGCGTGCGTCGATGCGCATGACGGGCACGTTTTTGGCGCCTTGGCGGCCCAGGTTTGCCTCGAGCTTCTCGGCGCGGGGAATGCTCATCTCGCAGGCGGTAAGGTGCGCCTGTCCCTGCGTGAGGGCGGCGATCTGCGTCGTCTTGCCGCCAGGGGCCGCGCACATGTCCAGGATATCCTCGCCGGGCTGGGCGCCCAGCACCAACGGCGGCATCATGGACGACAGGCTCTGCAAGTAGATCTTGCCGTCGCGGTAGATGTCGAGGTCCCACAGGTCGGATACCTGGGCCTCGGGCAGGATGAAGGCATCCCGGTACCAGGCGACGGGGTTGTGGGCGATGCCGGCCTCATTGAGCGCGGCGGCGATGTCCTCGGCGGTTGCCTTGAGCGTGTTGGCACGTAGCGTGACCGGGCGCTCAGCCGCGGCGCCGAAGCCCTCGATCATGAGCTCGGCATCGGCGGGCGCATAGGCGCCGGCGACCGTGTCGACCATAAAGCGCGGCAGGTCGGCGGCGCAAGGAAGGGCGGCAAGCTGGTCGGAAAGCTCGGTGGCGGCAAACTGCCTGAGCTTGAGCTCGGCCTTGACCTGCTTTTTCTGCTTACGACGACGCGGCTTGGACATCCGTCTTTCCTTCCCATTCCATTACATGTCGAGTGTTTAGTACTGGCTCTCGTGCTTGCTGAAGAAGTCGAAGCGCGGGGGCAGCGGCTTCACGCGGTGCTCGCCAGGCTTCTCGCCCAGGCTTTCCACAAACTCGTCCGTGGAGGCAAAGATGTTATCCCAGCTAAAGAAGGCGACCGGATCGACGTCGAAGTACTCGCAGATGAGCTCGCAGCCGGCCGGGACGATGCCGTGCATGAGCACGGTCGCCACACGCAGCTCGGTAAAGGCGTCGACGAGGGCCTGCGTCATCGCGGCATTGGCCGGCTCACCCTCGAGCTTGTTGGCGGCCTTGGAGGCGTCGCTCCAGCGCTTGTTGGCTGCGCGCAGATAATCGTCGCACACGGCGAGCGCGCGGTGCGTCTCGAACTTGTACATGGCCTGCTCAAAGGCGAGAGCTGCCTGCTCGGCGGCTTCGACCACGGCGGCAGAGGCGGCACCGGCGGGGATGCAGCCGTTGCGATAGGGGCTCTCGTCGCCCTCCTTGATGGCGACGCCGTAGAAGCAGCTGCGGGCCAGGCGGTTGAAGACGCCGGTCAAAAGGGCGCTCTCCTTAAGGGCAGGGTCGATGACGCGCTTGTCGTCGCAGGCGCGCACCTCGTTGCCGTCCTTGTCCTTGCCGGTCACGCGCGTGTCGTATGCCTTGGGGCTAAAGCTTACCGGCTTCTCGGACAGGCCGAGCGACAGCCAATGTGCGCGCATCTGCTCGCAGGTGTAGTGGTTGAGCAGGTCGTCTGCCGGCGGAGGAGGCGTCTGCGAGGACGAGCTCGCCTTTTTGCCCATGTAGAGCAGGTGGTAGCAGGCGCTGACGGTGCTCTGCGTGAGGTCCCAGCCCAGGGCTTCCCACATGGCGGTCTGCGCGATGCAGTAGAAGTAGATGTTGTCCTGACCGATGAACTGGTAGATCTGAGCGTCGTCAGAGCACCACCAGTCGCGCCAGTCGAGCGAACTGTGCTGGTAGGTGGGTGCGGGGACCTGCGTGGAATCGGCGGCGGGCTCGCCCATAAGGGCGGCGTCTTGGGCGGCGACACCCTCGGTCACGCCGGCGGCCTTGGCATCGCGCGCGAGCACGGTGCGGGTGTAGCTGATGGGCGCCCACAGGCTCTCGGGCCAGCACCAGCAGGTGACGTCGTTCACGCCATCGACCTCGGGCACCGGAACGCCCCAGTCGATGTTGCCGGTGATGCGGAAGGGCACGAGCGCCTTGCCGCTGCGGAAGCGCACGCCGCCGTTGGCGAGCACCGCGTGGGCGTCGTCGCGCTCCTTCCAGCTGGGGAAGGTGACGGTAAAGCTGCTCTTGTTGCCCTCGGGCTCCAGCACGGTGTGCTCGGGGAGCTGGTCCTCGACGGCGTCGAAAGCCTCGCGGAACTTGTTCTGAATGTAGAGCTGAGCCGGCAGCAGCCACTCTTCCATGGTCTTGGAGACCACGGAGCGAACCTGCGGGTTCTGGGCGAGCTTGGCGGTGTAGGTCTTCATAAAGTCGAGGTAGGCCGGCAGGTCGAAGTAGAGGTTGTCAACCGGGCGCAGCTCGGGCACCTCGCCGGTGAGCTGGCTCTTGGGCGCGATGAGCTCCTCGGGCTCAAACTGGTGACCCAGGTCGCATTCGTCGGCATAAGCCTTCTCGGACTTGCAACCCTGGATGGGGCAGCGGCCGATCACCTGGCGGCCGTTGAGGAACGTGCCGGCCTTGGCGTCGTAGAACTGCAGCGTGGAGCGCTTGGAGATGGTGCCCTGCTCGTGCAGGCGCTCGATAATCTCAGCGGTCACCTCGTTGTGAATCTGGGCCGCCGGCTCAAGGCCCGAGCCGCCGTAGATGTCGCAGCTGATGTTGTAGTTGTTGAGGGTCGCGGCCTGGCGGGAGTGGTTGGACTCGACGTACTCGCTAATGGACTTGTCGTAGCCCTCGTTCTCCTTGAGCTTGCGGTAGCTCTCCATGATGGGCGAGCCATAGCAGTCGGTACCCGAGGTGAAGATGACGTTCTCGCGGCCCAGACGGTCGCGCAGGAAGCGGGCGAAGAAGTCGGCCGGGACAAAGACGCCGCCGACGTGGCCAAAGTGCAGGCCCTTGTTGCCGTAGGGCTCGCCGGCGGTAACGATGGCGCGGCGCGGCCAGCTGGGACGGTCGTTCATGGAGTATTTGGATGCCATGGGACTCCTTCGCATATGGTGAGGGCGCAGCCGGGCGCGAGGCCTGGCGACGCGGTGGCCAATTCGTGCATATCGTTCATCATTATCGCACATGCGGGCGGGCGCGTGGCAGGGGCGCTATCCTAAGATGCTATGAACGAGATTTCCAACATACATGCGTTTGAAGACGAGGATTTCCTGCACGCCTGCTTTGTGTGGGGAATGGCCGTAGTCGGCGTGTTTGCCGTGTGCCTGGTGCCGGTGTTTATGCTGCTGAGCGGGCCCGCGGATCTGGATGCGGCTGAAGCGGGCGGCTGGACGGCGGTCGTGGGCTGGATGGTTGGCGTGGCTGTTGTTTGCGCGGCGTCGTTTGCCGTGCACGAGTTGGTGCATGCGGTGTTCTTTAAGTTGTTCGCGCCTGCCGGTGCGCAGGTGACTTTTGGGGCGAACCTCGAGACGTGCATGATCTATGCCTGCGCTGAGGGCATTGTGTATTCGCGCATGCGGTATATGGCGATTTGCCTGGCGCCGACGGTTGTTTTGACGGCGGCGTTTGCCTTGGGGTTTGCGTTTTCGGGCTATCCGCTACTGTGCTACCTAGCAGGCGGTCTGCACCTGTCGGGCTGCGTGGGCGATTGGTATTACGTACGAACCATTCTGCGTGACCGCCGCATCGTCGCCTGCGAGGACACGTCCTTCGGCGTTCGCTTTTTTGGAAAGTCGACTCAATGATTTTTCCGGGACGGGGATTAAAAAATCATTGTGTACCTAATGATTTTTTAATCCCCGTCCCGGAAAAATCATTGTGGGTGAGGAGATGTTGATGAAGCCGTTGCTGCTGCACGCTTGCTGTGCGCCGTGTTCGCTCGAGCCGGTTCGTCTGCTGCGCGAGGAAGGGTTTGAACCCACGATCTGCTGGACCAACCCCAATATTCAGCCGCGCGATGAATGGCAGCGCCGCCTGGACGAGCTGCGTCGGTGGTGTGCCGACGGCGGCATCGAGCTTATCGAGGCGGGGGAGGACCGCGAGCGCTGGGAGGCCGGCGTGGCCCCGCTGGGAGCCGATCGCCCACGCCGCTGTCGCGCGTGCTATGCACTGCGTCTGGCCGAGGCGTGTCGAGTTGCCGAGGAGCGTGGGTTTGAGTACGTGGGTACGACGCTCGCCGTCTCGCCGTATCAGTTGTTCGACACCTGCAATGACGTGCTTGAGCGCCTGGCGGAGGCGCGTGGACTTACGCCGGTGATTCGCGATTTTCGTCCGTATTATCCCGAGGCCACGCGTCGCTCGCGAGAGCTGGGAATGTATCGGCAGAACTACTGCGGTTGCCGTTTCTCGGCCGTTGAGGCGGCCATGGACCGCGCCCGTATTCGCGACGAGCGTAAAGCCGCCAAAAAGTAGTTCATTTGGACCGACAGCCTGCTAGGATGTAGAGCGGACTTTAGCTATATAAGGAGAATCTGACGTGTCTATGCGTACCGATGATTTTGATTACAACCTGCCCGAAGAGCTCATCGCCCAGGCTCCCGCCGAGCCGCGCGATTCCTGCCGCTTGCTGGTGGTGGATCGCAAGGGTTCCGAGACGGGGACGCCGCTGGAGCACGGTGGCACCGTCGAGCACCGCATTTTCCGCGACGTTATCGACTACATCGAGCCGGGCGACGTGCTTGTCATCAACCAGACGCGCGTGATGCCGGCCCGCCTAATCGGCCGCAAGGCCGGCTCGGGCGGCGTGGTCGAGACGCTGCTGCTCAAGCGCCGCGAGGACGTGGATCCGCTGGGCCATGTTTGGGAGTGCCTGGTCAAGCCGGGTAAGCGACTCAAGCCCGGCGCTCAAATTGAGTATCGTGCCGGTGGCGCCCATGCGCCCGAGGGGGCTCCCGTGGTGTTGACGGCCGAGGTCGTCGACTTTGTCACCGACAGTCGCGGCGGTCGTCTGGTGCGCTTTGAGCCGGCCGGTTGCAACGCCGCCGGCGAGTCGCGTACGCTCGACGAGGCTATCCACGCTGCCGGCCATGTGCCGCTGCCGCCCTACATTACCGATTACGAGGGCGACCCCGAGAAGTATCAGACCGTGTACGCCATGAAGGAGGAGCACTCGGCTGCTGCCCCCACGGCGGGTCTGCACTTCACGCCCGAGCTTATGGCAGCAATCGAGGCCAAGGGCGCAAAGTTTGCCGCCGTCGAGCTCGAGGTCGGCATCGATACCTTCCGTCTGGTGGAGGAGGACGACCCCACGCAGCACGTGATGCACACCGAGCGCTACCATGTGTCGCAGGAGGTGGTCGACGCCGTGCACAAGGCCAAGGCCGAGGGGCATCGCGTGATCGCTGTCGGCACCACCGCGGTGCGCTCGCTCGAGAGCGCGTTTGACGCGGACGCGCCGGTGTCCGATCCGGCCGTGACGGCGCGCTATTTTGAGGGCCGCGAGGACGGCGCCGACACGCTCGGCCGCGGCGACATCGTGGTGCGCGAGAACGCGACGACGCAGCTCTACCTCATGCCTGGCTCGACCTATCACGTGGTCGACGCGCTGATCACGAACTTCCACGTGCCGCGCTCCACGCTCATGATGCTCGTGAGCGCGCTTGCCACCCGCGACCAGATCATGGATGCCTACGCCGCCGCCATCGAAGAGCGCTACCGCTTCTTCAGCTTTGGCGACGCAATGCTCATTCAGTAGGTTACGGCGTTTTACAAACGCCGTAACCGGCCGACGCTGCAAACGCCCCTAAGCGGCAATCTGACGTTCAATCGTCGGGCATGACCAGAAGGTCAATGCCCTCCTCTTTCACGTCACCTTGCTCGCTTAGGGGCGTTTTCGCTGACTTCGCCAAAACATTGGCGTCGCCGTTGTTGGCACCTGGGGACGTTCCTTTTGTGCCGGCACCTGGGGACACTCCTTATTTCAAGAGATCGGTGCAAGAGGGATAGGTTGCCTTGCACCGATCAAAAAGTTGCGGTGAGATGGTTCTTGAATTGGCCTTTTTGAGGGCAAGGCAGGAACTATCTCACCGCAACTGCGTTGGGGCGTATTTGATGCCTGGCTTACTTGCTCGTGAAGAGCCAGATTGCGATGATCACCAGGACCACGGCGATGATGCAGACGATGGCGCCGGTGAATTTGATGCGTGAGTCGCGGGTTCGCTCGCGCACGTCATCCTCGGCGGCTTCGAGCTGGGCGACTTCGCGTTCGGTTTCGGCGTGTTCGGCTTTGTCGCGCGCCAAGGAGCCAGCGAGCGATTCGGTAATCTCGGGGTGGTCGTGTACTTCGGTCGCTTGCTCGATAATCGATTGCGCATGTGCGGCATCTGCTTGGGCATTGGCGATAGCCTGCTCTTGCTCGCGGCGTGCCTTGTCCTGCGCGGCGATTTTCTCGCGCAGTTCGCGCTGACGCGTCGCAGCGGCAGTTTTTGCGGTCCGCAGCTCGTCGCGCGCGGCGTCTGCCTCGGTCGTCACGGCCTGGTGGGCGCGCTTGGCGTCGGCGATGGGGGCCTGTGCCTGCTCGACAGCTTGTTCGGCTGCGGCGAGCGAATGTTCAAGATCGGCGGTTACGCGCGGGACGTCTTCCTCGGCCTTGCGCAGGGCATCGGCCGTGTCGGAGATCTGCATCGATAGTTCGCTGGTGCGCACCGTGTAGTTGGCGGGATTTGCCGAAGGGTTGCGCTGCAGCTCGGCGTACTCGCGGCGCAGCGTTTCGAGTTGGGCGCGCATGGCGTCGACGGTTTGCTGCGCGGCGGCAATGCCGGCGTCTCGCTCGGCTTGGACCTTGTCGCGGATTCGCTTGGAGTCCTCAAGGCGGCGGACCAGACGATTACCGGTTTCGCGCGAGCTCGCCTCGCGGGCCTCGACGGCGTCGAGCGCGGCCTTCAGGCGGAGCTCAGCCGCGTCGTCTTCTGCCTTCATTTGCTCGAGCTGCCCCTTGAGCTCCGTTGCTTTGGCGGCGTGGGCGTCGCGGTCGATTTCGGCTGCCGCCACGGTCTTTTGCGCAGCGGCAATCGCCTGACGCTGGTCGGCGACGATTTGGTCGTAGCGGCCTGCGATGTCCTGGCGCGTTTCGAGTTCTTCGGCCTGGTCGGCGATGCGCTGCTCAAGCTCGGCCAGATGGGCGCGGGCGTCGGCGAGCGCCTTCTTGGCGGCGTTCATCTCG
>ENA-OYYQ01000279-OYYQ01000279.1-human-gut-metagenome-genome-assembly--contig:-NODE-279-length-26913-cov-5.425199_pt1 | contig 26913 bp, 18 predicted proteins | sample MGYA00243252_ERZ653455 | MGnify/ENA primary metagenome ERZ653455 (study PRJEB26926, sample SAMN06164940) | human gut metagenome | biome: ENVO:00009003; feature: ENVO:2100002; material: ENVO:00002003...
GAGATGTCTTAGGGTCTCGTGGGCTCGGAGATGTGTATAAGAGACAGATCATGACCTGCGAAGCGCCGATGGCCTGCGTAATGCCGCCCGCCTCGCCGGCAGCGACGCCGGTGTGACGGATTGCGTCGAGGAGGCTCGTCTTGCCGTGGTCGACGTGACCCATGACGGTGACGACCGGGGCGCGCGGCTTAAGGTCGGCGGGATCGTCGTAGAACGAGAAGGTGTTCTCCTCCTCGGGGGTGATGATCTTGATCTGGCGGCCCAGGTCGTCGGCAACGAGCTCGACGAGGTCATCGGACATGGACTGCGTCATGGTAAGCGGCGTGCCCAGCAGGAACAGGCGCTTGATGATGTCGCTAGCCGGAACGTCGAGCGCCTCGGCGAGCTCCTGGACGGTAACGCCCTGGGAGACCTTGATGGCGTCGAGGTCCTCGGGGTTCACGCCCTGGGCCAGCGCCTCCTCAATCTTGCGCTCTTCCTGAGCCTTTGCGGCCTCGCGCTCGCGCTTCTCCTTGCGCTTTTTGCGGCGACCAGTGGACTCGCGAGAGGCCTCCTCGACGGCGGCACGAGCCTCCTCGAGCACCTTCTCGCGGCTGTACTCCTCGGCCTCGCGAGCCATGCGGCTGTAGTGGTCCTCTTCGTTGTTGTGACCGCCTTTGCGCTTCTTGCCCTTGCCCTGCTTGTCGGGGTTGGGGAAGTCCATGCCGGCAGCGACGTTGTTGCTGGCGTTGGTGCGATGGCTGTGGGGACGGTTCTCGGAGGCATTGCGCTCGGAGTTGTTGTCGGAAGCGTTGCGGTCGCCTCGACGGCCACCGCGACGGTCGTTGTTGCCGCCACGACGGTTGCCGCGCTCGGAAGCGCGCTCGGCCTTGGCCTTCTCCTCGGCGTCCTTCTTCTCCTTGAGCACGGTCTCCTGTGCGGCGATCTGGTCGAGCAGAGAACGGAAGCGCGAACCGGAGTCGGAAGCGGGAACGGCGCGGCGCTGGGCCTCGCGGGCAGCCTCCTCCTTCTCGCGGGCAAGGCGCTCCTGCTCGGCCCTCTTCTTGGCCTCGGCCTCGGCGCGGGCAGCCTCCTCGGCAGCCTGGGCGGCGGCGAACTGGCGGCGCTCCTGCTCGCGTGCCTTCTCGGCGGCGATGCGCTCGCGCTCTGCCTCGGCAGCGCGTGCTGCCTCCTCGGCGGCGGCTGCCTGCTCCTCGGCCTGCTTGGCGGCCTCGACCTCCTTCGCGCGGGCCTCGATCACCGAGGCGAGCTGCTTGCGGACCATAGCGACGTAGGCGTCCTCCAGGGCGGAGGAAGCGGACTTAGCGGGAATCTTCATTTCGGCGAGATGACCCATCAGTTCCTTGGAGGTCATGCCGAACTCTTTGGCCAGGGTGGACACACGGACTTTTGCCATATGACTTCACCTACCCTTTCTGGCACCTTGGGTGCCTAGAGACTGAACGAGCGTGGGGTATGCGCTGGGACCTGCCCGGCGCGACCGCGCGCTAGATCAGGTCCTCCGCATCATCGAAGGCGTCGGTGTCGTGGACACCACAGAAACGGGAGCCGGGACGGGCCTGGTTGCGGCACTGGATGCCGTCCTCGGACACGAACTCGCAGCGACGGACGTCCTCGTCCTCCTCGTCACCAATCAGGTCGGCGGCGGGCTCCTCGTGAACGGGAACGTTCTTGAGGATGTCGGCGGCAAGGGTCTCGGACTTGATGTCGATGTGCCAGCCGGTCAGGCGCGCGGCGAGGCGGGCATTCTGGCCCTCCTTGCCGATGGCGAGCGAAAGCTGGTCGTCGGGCACGATGACGCCGGCATAGGCCTTCTCCTCGTCGATGAGGACGCGGGTGACCTTGGCGGGCGACAGGGCGTTGGCAACGTAGACGGCCGGATCGGCATCCCACAGGATGACGTCGACGCGCTCGCCACGGAGCTCGCCCACGACGGCGCGAACACGGCTGCCCTTGGGGCCGACGCAGGCGCCAACCGGATCCAGACGATCGTCGAGCGAGTGGACGGCGACCTTGGAGCGCTGGCCGGGCTCGCGGGCGATCGACTTGATCTGGACGGTGCCCTCATAGATCTCGGGCACCTCCTGCTCAAACAGACGACGCATGAGCTCGGGGTGGGTACGGGAGATGACAATCGGCGGACGGCTGTGCTCGCCACGAACCGGCTGCAGGTTGGAGTTGGGGTCGCGAACGTCGATGATCACGGCCTTGATGTGCTGGTTGTGCAGGTAGCGCTCGCCCATCGGACGCTCGTTGCGCTCGTTCTCGTAACGGCGCTGGTCGAAGTGCGGAAGCTCGGCCTCGACGCCCTCGCGAATCTTGACGATCGTGAAGTCGGGCGTGGACTGAAGCACGGTACCACTGATGAGATCACCGATGCGGCCGGAGAACTCCTCGTAGATCTGCTCGCGGGCGGAGTTGCGCACGATGGCGTTGATCTCGGCCTTGGCGTGCTGGGCGGCGATGCGGCTCGTGTTCTTGGGAGTGACGTCGATCTCCTCGAACTCGGTGAAGTTGCCCTCCTCGTCCATGGAATCGTCGATCGGCTCCAGGCGGTAGACGTAGATCTTGCCGGTGGTGCGGTCGATGGTCACCTTGGCGCCCCACTCAAGATGCAGGATCTCGGCATAGCTCTTGGCGAGCGACTGCTCCAGGCGGTCGATCAGGTAGAGCTGGTCGATGTGCTTCTCCTGGCAAAGCTCCATCAGGGCGGACATCATGTCGGATGCTGCCATCTTACTTTCCTTCCTTCGCGGGCTTGAAGTCATAGGTGGGCTTCAACTTGCACTTTTTAACATCAGAGAAATCGAGGGTGACGGACTCGCCGTCCTCGAGCTCGAGGGTCACGTTCGTCTCGGTGGCGGCGGCAATCTTGCCGGCGTACTTGCGACGGCCCTCGGTGGCGGTGGAGGTGAGCTCGCAGTTCTCGCCCACAAAGCGGGCAAAGTCACTCGGGCGGCGCAGCGGGCGCGCCATACCCGGGCTCGACACCTCGAGCGTATAGCTCGAAGAGATAGGGTCGAGCTCCTCAATCACATCGCCGACCCATTTGGTGTTGGCCGTGACATCGTTGAGCGACAGGCACTGACCCTCGGCACCCTCGATACGCACACGCACGCAGGGGGCCTTGGTGGCACCCACGAGCTCAACGTCGACGATGTCGACATCGTGCTGGGGAGCAACGGCCTCGAGCGCGTCGATGATCGCCTGCTCGGTCTTGGTCTTGACCATTGCGGCACCTCCATCCATACAAAAAAGAAGCGGGGCCGAAACCCCACTTCTTTCAATTACAACTTCATTTGCAAGCAAACTATACCAATACCTGCACAAACGTGCAACCACAACACAAACCCGCAGGTCAGCGTGAGCACAGGTTCTCCACAAGAAATGGATAATTGGGTGTTGTCGCAAGCATCCATAACCAAAAAGAGGGGTGACTCCCTGCGGAATCGCCCCTCGCTTTTACATGTCAGCTATGCGCACAGCGCTTACTTGACCACCAGGTTAACCAGCTTGCCGGGCACGCAGATGGCCTTGACGACCGTCTTGCCCTCAAGCCACTTGGCAACGGCTTCCTCAGCGGCAGCCTGCATCTCCTCGTTGGAGGCGTCGCGGGCGACGTCAATGCGGCCACGGACCTTGCCGAGCACCTGGACCACGATCTGCACCGTGTCCTCGATGGACTCGGCCAAGTCGAACTCGGGCCAGGCGGCGGTGTAGGCATTGCCCTCACAGCCGAGCGCCTCGTGCCACAGCTCGTCGGCCCAGAACGGGCAGATGGGAGCAAGGACGCTCACGATATCCTTGGCCACACCGTAGCACAGGGCCTTGTCGCGGTCAGCGCCCTCGGTAGCGTTGAGGTAGGCGCTCGCGGCGTTGACAAGTTCCATGACGGCCGAGATCGCGGTGTTGAACTGGCCGCGGTCGAAGTCCTCGGTGCACTTGGCAATGGTGCGGTGACGCTCGCGATAAAGCTTCATCGCGACCTCGTCGAGAGCGGACTTGTCGAAGGCCACGTTGGCGTCGCCGGACTGGACGAGCTGCCACACGATACGCCAGGCGCGCTTAATGAAGCGGTTAGCGCCCTCGACGGCCTTGGGATCCCAGTCGAAGTCCTTCTCGGGCGGGGCGATAAACAGGATCGCCAAACGCATGGTGTCGGCGCCGTAGGGCTCGATGACCGAGCTCGGGGGCACGACATTGCCCTTGGACTTGGACATGGTGTCGCCGTTCTCGTCCTTGACCATGCCCTGGCACAGCAGATTGGTGAAGGGCTCGTCCACACTCAGCAGGCCCAGGTCGCGCAGTGCCTTGGTAAAGAAGCGGCTGTAGAGCAGGTGCAGAATGGCGTGCTCGATGCCGCCGATGTAGTTATCGACGGGCATCCAACGGTCGGCGGCCTCACGGGAGAAGGGCAGCTCGGTGTTGTGCGGATCGGTATAGCGCAGGTAGTACCAGCTGGAGCACGTGAACGTGTCCATGGTGTCCGTCTCGCGCTTGGCCGGGCCGCCGCACACGGGGCACGTGGTGTTCACGAACGCCTCGTGCGTGGCCAGCGTCTCGCCGGCGGCCAGGTCGATGTCCTCGGGCAGGCGCACGGGCAGATCTTCCTCGGGCACGGGCACCACGCCGCACTTCTCGCAGTGGATAGCGGGGATGGGGTTGCCCCAGTAGCGCTGGCGGCTGATGAGCCAATCGCGCATGCGGAACTCCACGGTGCGCTTGCCGCGACCCATCTCTTCCAGCGCGGCCACGATGGCCGCTTCGCCCTCGGAGTGCTTACCGCCGCGCATGCCGGTGTACTTGCCGGACTGGACGAGCGTGCCCTCGGCAGCGTGAGCGCAATCCCAGTCGACGGTCTCGGCATGGAAGGTATCGATGGTCTCGCCGCTGGCCTCGACGGCAGCGCGATCGCCATCGTCCAGGATGATCGGTACGATCGGCAGGTCGTACTTGCGGGCGAACTCAAAGTCGCGCTGGTCGCCACAGGGAACGGCCATGACGGCGCCGGTGCCGTAGTCGGCCACGACGTAGTCGGCAACCCACACAGGGACCTTCTCGCCGTTGACGGGGTTTACCACATAGCGGCCCGTGAAGGCACCGTGCTTCTCGAGTGTGCCCTGGGCACGCTCGACGGCAGAGATATGCTTGGAGTCCTCGACGATCTTGGTCACGGCCTCCTCGTACTCCGTGCCCTCGACGAGCTCGTGCAAGCCGGCGTACTCGGGAGCCAGGACAAAGAAGGAGACGCCAAAAAGGGTATCGGCACGCGTGGTGAAGACGGTGATCTTACCCTCGTCACCCTCGATGGGCTCGCCATCCTTGTCGCACAGGGTAAAGTCGACCTCGGCGCCCTCAGAACGGCCGATCCAGTTGGCCTGCATCTGCTTGACGCGCTCGGGCCAGCCGGGGAGCTTCTCCAGATCGTCGAGCAGCTCCTGGGAGTACTCGGTAATCTTGAAGTACCACTGCTCCAGGTCGCGCTTCTCGGGCTCAGTGCCGCAGCGCCAGCACTTACCCTCGGTGACCTGCTCGTTGGCCAGAACGGTCTTGCAGTTAGGGCACCAGTTGACCGGGTTCTTCTTGCGGTAGACCAGGCCCTTTTCCCACAGCTTCTCAAAGATCCACTGACCCCAGCGATAGTAGTCGGGGCTGCAGGTCTTGACCATGCGATCCAGATCGTAGGAGAAGCCCATGCGCTTCATCGTGGAAAGCGCCTGATCCATGTTCTTATACGTCCAGGCAGCAGCCTGCGTGTTGTGCTTGATGGCGGCGTTCTCGGCAGGCAGGCCAAAGGCGTCAAAGCCGATGGGGTGCAGCACGTCGTAGCCGCGCATGCGGGCCTGACGGGCCATGGCATCGCCGATGGTATAGTTGCGCGCGTGGCCCATGTGCAGGTCGCCCGAAGGATACGGGAACATCTCGAGCACATACTTCTTGGGCTTGCTAGCGTCGGTGTCGACGGCAAAGAGGTTGGAGTCCTCCCAGGCCTTCATCCACTTGGACTCAATGGTCTGCGCGTCGTAGGCAGGGATCTCGTCCTTATGATCTGTGCAATCGCACATATCAGCTCCTTTAATCTTAGCTGGGGTCGGTCGGCTTGGCTTTGTTCGCTACTGCGGACAGTCCTGCGCAAGACGAAGAGCACATTAAGTGCTCTTCTTTGCGTGCGGAACTTGTAGCGAACAAAGCCAAGCCGACCGACCCTAAGGTTAACTTGACTGATGATAGCAAATACAACAAGCGAGATGCCTGCGACTTGCAGGCATCTCGCTTTATCTAAATAACGTGGTTGTGAATCAACCGCTATTTGTTACCCATCCAAGTATGGACGGGTTTTCCAAGTGCCGCAGATTGCCGTGAAAGAGGAGCGACGCGTACTTTGGTACGCAAGCGACGGTTTGAACGGCAAGGTGCGGTGCTTGGGAAAGCCGCTAGCGGTAGCTGACGCTTTGCTGCGAATCCTTGACGACAACATCGTGGGCGCCGCCTTCGACGATGGAGGTGGAGCTCACCAGGGTCAGGCGTGCCTTTTCCTGGAGCTCGGGGATCGAGAGGGCACCGCAGTTGCACATCGTGGACTTGACCTTGTAAAGCGTGCCGCCCACGCCGTCCTTGAGGGAGCCGGCGTACGGGACGTAGGAATCGACGCCCTCGACGAAGCTGAGCTTCGCGGCACCACCCAGGTCGTAGCGCTGCCAGTTGCGGGCACGCGCAGAACCCTCGCCCCAGTACTCCTTCATGTACTGACCGTTGACGTTGACGCGCTCGGTCGGGCTCTCGTCAAAGCGGGCGAAGTAGCGGCCCAACATCATGAAGTCAGCACCCATGGCAAGGGCGAGCGTCATGTGGTAGTCGTAGACGATGCCACCGTCGGAGCACACGGGCACGTAGACGCCGGTCTCCTCGTAGTACTCGTCGCGAGCACGGCAGACGTCGATCAGCGCGGTGGCCTGACCACGGCCGATACCCTTGGTCTCGCGGGTGATGCAGATGGAACCGCCGCCGATACCGACCTTGATGAAGTCGGCACCGCAGTCGGCCAGGAAGCGGAAGCCCTCGGCGTCGACGACGTTGCCGGCACCGACCTTGACGTCCTCGCCGTAGTTGGCGCGAATCCACTCGATGGTGCGCTTCTGCCACTCGCTGAAGCCCTCGGAAGAGTCGATGCACAGGACGTCGGCACCGGCCTCGATGAGCAGCGGCACGCGCTCGGCATAGTCGCGGGTGTTGATGCCGGCACCGACCATGTAGCGCTTATCGCCGTCGAGCAGCTCGTTGGGGTTGGTCTTATGGCTATCGTAGTCCTTGCGGAAAACGATGCCCATAAGGTGATCGTTGTCGTCGACGATGGGCAGAGCGTTAAGCTTGTTGTCCCAGATGACGTCGTTGGCAACCTTGAGGCTGATGTTCTTGTCGCCCACGATGAGCTGCTCACGCGGGGTCATGAACTCGGAGACCTTCGTCTGGTGGTCATCGCGGCTGGGGCGATAGTCACGGCTGGTGACGATGCCCAGGAGCTTACCCTTGGGAGTGCCGTCGTCGGTGACCGGCATGGTGGAGTGACCTGTCTTCTCCTTGAGCTCGATGACCTGCTCCATGGTCATGTCGGGGGTCAGCGTGGAATCGGACTGAACGAAGCCAGCCTTGTGATCCTTGACGGCCTTGACCATAGCGGCCTCGGACTCGGCGCTCTGGGAACCGTAAATGAAGGACAGGCCACCCTCGGTAGCGAGCGCGACACCCATGTCGACGCCCGAGACGGACTGCATGATGGCGGAAACCATGGGGATGTTCAGGGTGATTGCCGGCTTCTCACCGCGCTTGAAGCGGGTTAGCGGCGTCTTGAGAGAGACGTTGTTGGGGATGCACTGCGAGGACGAGTAACCAGGGACCAGCAGATACTCCGAAAACGTGTGGGACTCACCGGGAAAGAACGTAGCCATGTTTCTCCTTTTTCCATGCGACCGGTCGGCTGCAGGCCTCGTAGGACCCAGCCCAACCTTGGGCGCCCAATACTGGGGAAGTATCTTATCGCACTTTGACTGCTACAATGCATGATTTAAGAAGAGCACACGAGGGTTTGACGCAGGCTTTGCGTTTGCCCAGCAAACACTTTAGCGGGGAGACGTGGAGCGTATGGAGTACAAGACAACGGCAAAGTTGGTCATTCAAGCATGCGACAAGGATCTGCCGGGCGTCTTCGGCCACGGCTGCGTCTTGCTGCTGCAAGGCATAGCCCGCGAGCACTCGCTCAACCGTGCCGCCAAGAGCATGGGCATGGCCTATTCCAAAGCGTGGCGCATTGTGAACGAGGCCGAAGGGCAGCTGGGATGCAAACTCATCGAGCGCGACGGAGCCCGCGGATCCACGCTCACCCCCGCCGGCGAGCGAGCCATAGCGGTCTACGAGGAGCTGCAGGCCGACATCAACAACATCATCGCCACCAAAGCCAACGACCTCATAGCCACCATCAACCAGAGTAGCTAATTTGGGACGGGGCTTTTTTAGCTACCCATCCAGAGCATTCATGACTCATAGCCAAAAATTGACATTGGGTAGCTAAAAAAGCCCCGTCCCAAATTAGCTACTTGCGGAGGGCGGCGTCTAGAGTTGCGGCTACTGCCAAGGGATTGTCGGTGCCGGCGAAGAGGCGAATGGTGCTCCCCTGCTTGCCGCGTGGGGCCGAAAGGCGCGTTGTTGCGCCGCCTGCGGGCGATGTGCGAAACTCCCCAGGCAAAGCATCGATCAGCTCGCCCGCGCTACGTTCGATAAGATCGAACTCTACTGCCGGGCCAAAGCCGTGCTCGAGAATTCCCGTTGCAGCCACATGGTCGGGATGCGAACTCAGCCCAGGGTAGCGCACGTTGCGCACCATCTCGTTCGCGGCCAAGTATTCAGCCAGGGCACGGGCGCGATCGAAATGCGCCTGCATACGGGTGTCGAGCGTGTCGAGCCCGAGCTCTAGAACCTTGGCCTCATCGGAGGACAAGTCAAGCTCGGCCAATCCGCACCCCTCGAGCAGCGCATGCGCGCACTCGGCAGCGGCATCCACACGATGGCGCTTGAGCTGCGAGCGCGCCACCGAAGCAGCAACGAGCTTGCGTGGAGCCTCACCGGCGCACACACGGTCGAGCGCCTCGAGCGACAGTACGGCAACCAAACGCAAAGGATCGCAGCCAAAGATGGAAGCCACCGTGTTGTCAACGACGAGCAGCGCACGTGCCTCGCGAGCCGCGCGTCCCAGAGCACGAAGACCGGGCACACGCAGACCAAACCCGCCGATGGAGTTGACAAACCACCACAGGTGCGGCCCCTCGGCATCAAACGAGCCGGCAAAGCCCTCGGACGCGGCGGCAAACGCTGCGGCCGACGGCTCATCCACCATAGCCCTATCGCAGGCATCAAAGCCGCTCGCAAACGCTTCGGTAAAGTCATCCGCAAAGGCCACCAGGCGGTCACCGGGACGCACGATTCCCAGCAGCGACAGCGCTGCCGGCACATGCCGGGCAGCGACAAAACGCGCCTCACGCGCGCTGGCTCTCAAAGCCCAGGAATCTTCTAGCTGTTGCACGTCCACGCGGCACCGTCCCTTCATAAACAAAAACCCACGATGCGGGTGTTCCCCGCACCGTGGGCAACGGCTGCAGTATAGCGCCGATACGCAATTAATCGCCTAGATGCTGAGCGCGTGATAGGTAACGCCGGCACCCGGAGCATCAACGGACACGCCGTAGATCTCGGGGTAGATGCGCGTCGAGAACACGAGCGCGCCGTCGTTGACGAACACCTCGACCGACGAAACGTCGCCCACAATGCGAACGTTGCGCACCTCGTCAACGGGCTCCCAGCGCACGGTGCGCCCGCAGCCAGCAGAGGCACGCGACTCGTCGGCAAAGCGCGTCTCAAAGCGCGCGGGCAGCTCGCCCTCGGCGGGCACAAACGCCAGCTTCAGCTCGCCATCAACGATCGCGGTAAATACGCCGTCGACACCGTCGACAACAACGTCAAAGCAGGTATCGCCGGCAAACTCCAACGAGCCCTCCCCCACACGCACCGAGGCATAATGGCGCTCGATCTCGCGCGCCGGCTGCTGCAGCACCACGTCGCCGTCACCGGCCGTAAGCTCACGCGGCACCGTCATGCAATGCTGCCAGCCGCACACCACGGTGGGTGCGTTGCCATAGGTCGGCTCATCGGGCATGCCCATCCAGCCGATCAGAATGTGGCGACCGTCCTCGGCCGTGAACTCCTGCGGAGCATAGAAGTCAAAACCGGCGTCCCACAGGCGGAACTCGCCCAGCTCATAGGCACCGTCACCACCGGTGATGTCACCCGTTACAGGCAAGTAGCCAGCGGCGTACACATTACCGCGGTCCCAACGACCGCCCTCGAGCCCCTGGGGCGAGAAGGACAGCCATTTCGCCGGTACACCGCCATCCGTCTCAATCTCCAGATACCCCGGGCACTCCCACATAAAGCCAAAACGCTCGGGCGTAGACACGCGGCTCTCGAGCTCCCAGCTCAGCATATCGGCCGAGCCATACACCAGGATCTCGCCCACATCGCGTCCGGCACCCTCGCCATGCATGGCGCAAAAACGGCTCTCGACGTGCGGCCCGTCAACACGACGACGCGCACCCAGCACCATGTGATAACGCCCGTCCGCGTCACGCCACACCTTGGGGTCGCGCACGTGGCAGGTCAAATCCTCGGGATAATCCTCGGAAGCCAGCACCACGCGCTTTTGGCTAAACGTCTGTCCATCGGCGCTCTCGACATACACGGTATCGGCGCGACGGCCGGAGTTGACATAGTCAAAGACGCCGTCCGCATCGGGGAGCTTAACGTTGCCGGTATAGAGCACGCGAATGCGACCGTCCTCGGCAAGCGCGGAGCCCGAATACACGCCATGGCAGTCGAACGGCTCATCGGGCAGCAGCGGCGCGCCAACATACTCCCAGTTCATAAGGTCGCGGCTCGTGGCATGACCCCAGGCCTTAACGCCGCCCTCAACATCAAACGGAGCATATTGAAAATAAGCGTGGAACACGCCGCCCGCCTGGCAAAGACCGTTGGGGTCGTTGAGCCAACCCGCCGGCGGCATAATGTGGAAGTGCTGGCCATACGCGCCATGACCGCACTCAGAGGCGGCAGCGTCAACAGCGGCAACCAGCTTTGCAAGGTCGCGACCAAGTGCATTAGACATATCAAAGTCCTAACGGATCGAAAGTAACAAGGCACCAGAGATCGGCACCAGATACGGGAAACGCCCGCGAGCATACGACCCGCGGGCATCTCCTCAATCAAAAGCTCTTAGGCCTGCTCGGAAGCCTTGGGCTCGTCCTTGTACAGGACAAATGAGACGGCAAAGGAAACCAGCGCGGCGACCGCAAACATGATCGCGTACTGCACGGGCTGGGCCAGGCACAGCAGGATACCGAAGATTCCGGTAACGCCCGTGCCGGAGGCAGCCAGCGAAGTGAGAGCGCAGACCAAGGCACCGCAACCGCCGCCGATGCAGCCGGCGATGAAGGGCTTAAAGAAGCGCAGGTTCACACCAAAGATGGCCGGCTCGGTAATGCCCATGAAAGCGGACAGGGCCGAAGGAAGCGCCAGGCCCTTGATCTTGGCATCACTGGTCTTAAAGGCAACGGCGAGCGCGGCACCACCCTGGGCGATGTTGGCGGCACTGGCGATGGGCAGCCAGTAGGTCACGCCGTACTGGGCGAGCTGGCCAAGGTCGATGGCGGTGTACATCTGGTGGATACCCGTAACGACCGTAGGGGCATAGAACAGGCCGACGATAAAGGAACCGATGCCAAAGGGCAGGGCGAGCAGGGCCTGAATCAGACCGAGAATGGCGTTCTCGGCCCACACGAAGATGGGGCCGACGGCAACGAGCGTCACGAGCACGGTCACGAACACCGAGACGAGCGGGGTCACAAAGAGGTCGAACATCTCGGGAACGATCTTGTGCAGGCGCTTCTCGAGGAAAGCCAGAATAGCGCAGGCGATGACGATGGGGATCACGTGGCCTTGATAACCGACCCACTCAAAGCTGTACACACCGGGGATGACGTTGACCATGGTCTGCACGCCCTCGGAGGCAACCGTGTAGGCGCTCTGCAACGAGGAGTTGATGAACGCACCACCGACGACGGCGCCCAGATACGGGTTGGCTCCAAAGGCCTTAGCGGCGGAGTAACCGATCAGGATCTGCAGGATGCCAAAGGACGTTCCCGAGACCAGGTCGGCAATCTTGTAGATAAAGTTATTGGTGTCGAGCGCGATAAAGCCGTTGGAGGCCATAAAGTTGAGGGCACTCATAATGCCCAGCAGCAGGCCCGAAGCCACGATGGCGGGGATGATGGGGACAAAGACGTCGCCGAGCACCTTAATGGCACGCATAAAGATGTTCTGCTGCTGCGCCGCGGCCTCCTTGACCTCGGCCTTGGTGGCAGCCTCGACGCCGCTGAGCGCAATGAACTCGTCGTAGACCTTGTTGACGGTGCCGGTGCCAAAAATAATCTGGAGCTGGCCTTGGGCCTCAAAGACGCCCTTGGCGCCGTCAATATTCTCGAGGGCCTCCTTGTCAACCTTCGCGTTATCGGCAATCACCAGGCGCAGACGCGTGGCGCAATGCGCGGCAGAGACGACGTTGTCGGCGCCACCGATGTTGTCGAGCACCTCTTGGGCTGATTTGCGGTAGTCCATGACTTCCCTTTCCTCCAACGGGCGCATGTGCACCCGGCCATCTTTGACACTTACACTGTAATCGTTTTCAGTTTCATATGCCTGTAATCGTTTTCACAGTAGGGTGAACGGCAGGAAAAAGCCGGTGAATGGTAGTTTTACGGCAAAAACAGGGGCCTCAAAGGCAGGCAGACATGCCATAAGCCTAGACATTCATAAGTTGATGGCCGAGTTTGAGCGTCTTGAGACCGCTCTCCCCCTCCACGCCATCGAGCGTGTTGAGCAACATATTGGTCGCCTCGACGCCACTGGTCAGGTAGCCATAATGCACGGTGGGAATGCCGCCCGTCAGCGCGCGCAAAAACGCGTTGTCGCCAAAACCGCTCACGCGGTGTATACCCTCGCCCATGCCGCGAACCTCATCGATGGCACGCAGCGCGCCCGCCGCCATGGTGTCGGTCGCGCACGCGATAAACGAAACATCGGGGTCGACGGAAAGCAGTTCACGCGCCGCACCATAGCCCGAGTCGAGCGTAAACGAGCCCAGGCGAATCAAGGCGGCATCGAGCGGGTTGCCCGCGGCGCGCAAGCCGGCCTCAAAACCGCGACGGCGGTCATAACCAGCCGCGCGGTCTTCTTCGGTAACTCCAATGTAGGCGATCTTGCCATCTACCCGACCAGCGAGCGCCTGGCCCAGCTCAAAGGCAGCCTCGTAATCGTCGTGATAGACGCACGCCGCGCCCTCGACGTTTTGGCCGATCAGCACAATGGGCACACGGCACGATTCAATCGCCCGACGGTGCTCGTCGGTAATCATAGTTGCCACCAGCACAATGCCATCGACCGGATGGTTTTGGAATAAATCGAGGTATTCGAGCTCACGATCTGGCGCGTTGTCGGTATTGGCAAGCAGCATCTGGTAGCCACGGCGACCGAGCACCTGGCCAATTCCGGCGGTAATGCGGCTCACGGATTCCGAGTTGATCTTGGGCACGATGACGCCGATGAGCTTGGTGGAGCCGGTGCGCAGCGCGCGAGCCTGGCTGGACCGCACGTATCCGGTCAGCTCAATCGCCTGCTTAATGCGCTCGGCCTTGTCCGCCGAGATATATCCACCGTTGAGGTAGCGCGAGACGGCGGCGCTCGAAACGCCCGCCAGCTCAGCCACATCTTTCATCTTTACCACAAGCACCCCTGTCATTGAAATCGCTTTCACCATGATACCCGTGAAGACGGCATACGAACCAAATCGGCCCACCCAGGTCGAGCATACGCCAGCGAGCGGGCAGCTGCCGTGGCGAGGTGCCGCGAAAGAGGAGCGAAGCGTACTTTATGTACGCGAGCGACGGTTTGAGCGGCAGATCGCCCGGCAGATGCCCGCGCAGCGTCGAGCGGTCCGGCGTTTGTTAAAACGCCGGAACAAAGTTAGCCGTGATACACGCCGTTGTACTGAATCAGGGTTAGGTCCTCGACGCCGTCGAGCGCGCGGATGGCATCTGCGTACGGCATATCCACGCCGTCTGAGAACACCTCCACGGCCATCTCGACCTTGTCGCCGCGCATGGTCTTGGACTTCACCGTAAACTTGGTGCGGCCAAACGCGCGCACGATATCGTCGCCCGTGGTCTGGCCCGTGTAGTGGATGACCATCATGTACACGCGCGCCTTGTCCTGATGACTCGCAAAGCCGGCGATCATCGCCACGATGACCACCGCCGTCAGCCCCACGAGCGCGTACATGCCGGCGCCCGCTGTAATGCCCGTGGTAATGGCCCAGAACAGATACAACAGGTCGAGCGGGTCCTTGACCGCCGTACGGTAACGCACGATCGACAAAGCGCCCACCATACCGAGCGAGATGACCACGTTGGTCGAGATAGCGAGCGTCACCATGCAGGTAAGCACGCACATGCCCACGAGCGTCACGGCAAAGCTGCGCGAGTACACCACGCCCGTAAAGAAACGCTTGTACACGTGGTAGATCAAAATGCCCATGACCAGCGCCACGAGCAGCGACAGTCCGATCTTGGCAGGGTCGACCTGACCAAACGCCTCCAGTACGGAGTTCTTAAAAAAGTCCCTGGTGCTCATGACTAAATATCCCCTCGGTTCTCAAAATCCGATTCCCAGTAATTAAATCCGCGCAGGTAAGCGGTCTTTTCGTAACACAGGCAGTACTTGGAGACCGCCGTGAGCTCCGCCGCGCCCGGCGGTACCATATCGCGCACCAGCTGCGGGCAAAACTCGGTAAACTTGACCTCCATCACAAGCTTGCCGGGCTCCAGCACGGGCAACGCGGGCAAGGTCGCGTCAAAGATGTCAAAACTTCCCACCGCGGCGCGCACGTTCATGTCAAACGTGATGCGCACGGTGCCTTCGTCCATCACCCACGGCTCGCGCTCGTAGTCCACGATGGTCCGCGGGCGCATCATGTTGCAGATGCACTCGATGTAGAACTCACGGCAGAGTTGGTGGGGGCTCCTCAGCAAAAAGTCGTAGTCGCCAGCCAGAATCTGCTCAAACTCACCACGCGTGAGGGGCGCATCCTCTTTGTAGATCCAGCTGCCGTACTTCTTTTTGCGCTCGAGCTTAATCACCTTGTCGCCGCCGTTATAGATGCGCACGCGATACTTTTTGCGCATGAGAATACCGGCGTCTTTTTCCTCGTAGGCCGAGTTGCAGTAGTCGTCAAAGTACAGGCTGCGAATGGTGTAACCGCCCACCCGCGCATGCTTGTCCAGCTTAAAGACAGGCGCCATGCGACAGGCCAGCGCGGCGTGCTCGCCCTCGTTAATGAGGTACTTGAGCTCGTGGCGGTAACGCTCCTGCGTGGTTCGCGCGGGCGGAGCCGCCAGACGCTCAAGCAGCGCGCTAGCCCTCAGCATACGTGTCCTCCACGACCTTGCCGCCATCTTGCACGTAAAAACACTTCATGCCGTACTGCTTGCCGTCGTCGGTAACGTAATAGTCAAACGCATCTTGCGTATAGCCGTCGGAGTTGGTGGCACGCACGCGCACAAAGTACTGGCCGGTATCGGGCGCATCGCACGTTACCTCCGGCAGCAGCACGTCCTCAGCCTTAAAAAGCACGTCGCTTATGGCATAGTCGCGCGCAAGCTCCACGGTATAGCGAATATCGCGCGCCTTAAAGTCGTACGACGCGTCCCAATTCACGAGCAGCTTACCGTTATCGATCTGCGGCACGCCAATGTAGAACGGCATGGGCTTTTTATAGCTCTCGCGAAAGCTCTTATAGTTCTCCTCGATCTCGGACGGAATCGCCGCGGCAATCTGCTCGTATTCGTCCTTGGTCACGGGCAGATTCTCCAAGTCGGGCGCAGCAAAGACGAGCGGCTCCGTGACCTCGCGATAATGCTCGATCATCTTGCTCAGGCGCCCTTCGGTCAAATACGAGCGCAGGTCCTTGACGGCGCTATCGAGTTCGCTGCGGAACGACTTGCTGCACAACGCACGGTTAAACAGCACGTTGCCCCAGTAGTTGCTCACGCCGCGCTCCCAGCTCGCATAATCCGAGAACCCCGTCAGGCTCAACTCGAGTTTGCGCAGCATGCCGTCGTTGTCCCAATCCAGGATGTACCAGACCTTGGAGTTAAGCGGGCTGTACAGATAGCAGTTACGGTTCTGCGTATCGCAATTGCCCGTCAGAATCTGAAACGCCATCCAATAGACCAGGTTCTCGGTATCGAAGTAGGTGTCGAGCACGTCGTCGATCTTTTGCGTATCGTCGTTGAGCGCATCGAGCATATCGATCAACTTGGTATGGTCCGAATCGCCCTTAATCTCGAGCATGCCCTCAAAGGCCGTCTGGTTATAGTCGGGGTCATCCGCCAGCTTGATGGTGTCTTCGAAGCGATGGAAATCGAAGCTGTTCACCTTGTACAGATGCCCGCTCTTATCCAGACCGTGGGCCTTGAGCGCCGTCTTGTTGAGCTGCTCGACCTGCGTAAACAGGCCGTAGTCCTCAAAGGTGTCGTTGGATTTTTCGGTCTGGTCGCACACCCATAAGTGCACAAACTGTGTGCGCAGGCCCATCATCTGAGGAATCCCGCGAATGAGGTCATAGGCCATCTTGTTGCGAAAGCGCATGCCCTCGCCCATGTGCTTGTTGAGCGCAATCGCACGCTGCTGGCGCCACGTGCCCTTGCCCTTTTTGAGCTCCACCTTGTAGTTCTTTTGCGTATAGGTACTCGACGTCTGACCGCGCACCAGCACCGTGGCGTTGGGTGCCTCCTCGCCATAGCCGACCTCGCCAGCAACGGGGCCCTTATCATCGCCAGGCTGCAGCAGGCCCATAACCTGATAGCGCGTCACGCCCATGTCGGCATAGTCGTAGACCGAGTAGGTATTGATCTCGGCCCAGCTATGATCGGTATTCTCGGAGCTGTTGCCGCGCGAGACCGTCAGGTACATGCATACGATGCCCGAGTCATCGTAGACCTCGTACAGCTCATCCTTGTCGCGAAGATGCTTGGTCTCGCTAGACGCATCGGCCTTTTTAATCTTGCCTTGCTTCTTGGTCTTTTTTGTCGAGGATTCGTCCTGCGAAGAGCAGCCCGAAAGCAGCAATGTGCCGGCAGCCGCCTCAATCAAGCGGCGACGCGATATCATCCTATCGGTCATCAGGACCTCCCCAACGATTGCGATACACGCGAACCACCGTGCGCTCAAACGCACCATGCGGCTCGCCCTCTAGACGCAGCTCCTCGTAGCGCTGTTCGGCACGGTCAAGCAAGCGGCCCAGCTCCGTAAAGCGCCCCGTCTTGTCGGTCGCCACAATGGGCTGCTGGCTCAGAATACGATACGGCAAGTTGGCGGTATAGGTATCGAGCCGCATTAGGGCCACAACAAAAAACACCGCCGCGCCGAGCAAAAAGCCAAAGCCATAAAACTGCTGCGGAAAGAACAGCGAGACGACGGTCGCCAGCCCCGCCACGCCCGCGAACAGCCCGGAGGCAAGCACGGCGCCCTTGTAGTCGGTAAAGTACAGCAAGATCAGCAGAATCGTATTGCCCACGGCATACAGGCCATAGCCCACGCAAAGCGTGCGAAAATACCCGTGCATCAGGTTGTTGAAGCCCAGTGGCAGGGCCGAGAGCACCGTGGTCTCGAGCGAGATGACTGCTGCCGTCACAAACAGCTGCTTGAGCGCACAAAACCTCAGCTCCCGGTTGAGCGTGGCGAGCATTTCCTCCTCGGCCACCACGATGTCGCCCACCACGCCGCCGTCGTTAAACAGGCTGTAGTAGTCGCGGTAGCGAGGATAGAAGTTGACCTCGACCGACACCACAAAGTTGACAGTCGTGACCAAAATGGTCAAAAACGCAAGCAGTGCCGGCACATCATGATAGGGCGCACCGTAAAACAGACCTTTGACCTGCACGCCAATGGGCCCTGCCCAAATAATCACCAGGTGCGCAAAGAGCCCCAAATTGGTAAACAAGCCCGTGAGCGCCAGCGGCATAAATTGGTCGAGCCAGCGCAAAAAGAGCCAGGGGCTGCGATCGCTCTGAGGAAAATACCGGTACAGCAGCACCACGTCCCAGGCGAGCATCACACCGTAGCCCAGGGCGATCGAGGCCAGCAGCCCCTCGACCGGCGGCAGCCCCAGCGCCAGCGCGGCCAGGGCGCACAGGCATGCCACGCCAATGGCCGCGGCAAAGCTGCACAGAATGCCGCGGTAATCCTTGATGGCCGTGAGATAGCTCATGCCGTTCCAGTTGACGATCATTATGTTGAACAGCCACAGGCACAGCAGCCCCTGCAACAGCGTGGCGCCCGAAAACAGCAAAAAGATGCCGTAGAGCACCGTGCCCGCAACGAGCATGATGGCATTGGAGCCCCAAAACGAGGGCAGGATCTCTGTGTCGCGCTCGGCAAAGAGCATGTCGGCCAAAAAGCGTGTGACCGGCATGGAGAAAAAGCTCGTGAGCGTAAGCGACGCCAGCAGCGTATAGGTCACCATGCACACTAGCAGATCCTGGTTGGCGCGTCCCACGCCCCGCAGACCGCACAGCACCAAGATACCCACCTGCAACAGAACGCCCAGCAGCATGGGGCCCGTACACACGATGCCGGCGTAGCCATAGGCGCGCATCGTGGCAAACAGACCCTTGCGCCTAAACAGGCGCTTGAGCTCAAAACCGATTCCGGCCATCGGCTACACCTCCTTCTTGGGCAAATTGAACGCGCGAGCCGTCTCGTCGTACAGCGCGCGATAGTTGGCGAGCATCTGCTCGTGTAGGTAGTAGGTCGCCACGCGACGCTGGCCGCGCTCCCCCATTTCCAGGCGGCGGGCACGGCTCGCGCACATGCGCTCCATGGCATCGGCCAGACCCTTGCGATACATGGGCGGGCTCACGAATCCAGCCACGCCAAAGTCGTCGCCGGGGGCGCCCTCGAGCAGCTCACGACAGCAGCCGACCTCGGTCGTCACGCAGGGGCGACGCGCGCCCAGCGATTCCAACACGCTCAACGGCTGGCCCTCCGAGATACTCGTCAAAATGGTAAAGTCGAGCTTTTCCATGTACTCGACCACGTCGACGCGACCGGTAAAGATCAAGTCACGCACGCCCAATGTCTGCACCAACGCATGGCACTCGGCGCCATATTCCTCGTCGTCCACGCCACCCATAATATGCAGGCGCACGTGCGGCAGGCGCTCATGCAACTCAAAGAAGGCGTAGATCATGGTCTTGACGTCCTTGATGGGCGCCAGGCGCACCACCGCGCCAATGTCCACCCAGCCGTCATCGGGCTTTAAGGGTATGTCCTTAAAGCGATCGAACTGGATGCCGTTGGGGATGACCAGGCATTTTTCCGCGTCGCAGCCCATGTCGATCTGCGTCTTGCGCGCATTGTGAAACAAGCTCGTCACGCGGAAGGCGCGGCGATAGATTTCCTCCGAAAGCAAATAGAAAAAGCGAATCCAACGGTCCTTGAAGGACGGCACCACCCAGTCGGCGCGAATGATCTCCTCCTCGCGCTCGCGCGTATAGATGCCGTGCTCGGTCAGCAATACCGGCGCGTTGTGAACGCTGGAGCCCAGGCTCGCGAGCAGGCCGCCGTAGCCGGTCGAGATGGCGTGATATACATCGGCCACCGGCACCTCGCTACCCAGCAGATAGAGCACGGGCAGTAGCATTGAACGCATTGTGTGGAAGGCGTCGGAGAAAGGCGTATACGGGTACTCGGCCAGGCACACGTCGCGGAAGATATCCATAAACGTGCGGCTCTGCAAAAACGAGAGCGGGTGGACGCGGCGGCGCTGGAAGATATCGAACAGCACGTCCCAGTCCGGATTGGACAGCGACACAAGCCGGCGCAGCGCCTCGCGCTCACGGTCGTCAAAGTCGACTTCCTCCTGCTCGCCCGAGAGTCGCAGGGCATCGTCCAGGAACACCTCGTGCACCTCGACGACGTTCTTGGGCAGCTCGTAGACAAACTTGCCGCGATCCTCGGCATGCGCGCCAATCACCCACAGCACAAACTCGTGCTCGGGCATGGCCGTGATGTAGCCGTGCATCCAGGTGGACACGCCGCCGTGCACGTAGGGATAGCAGCCCTCGAGCACCAAGCAGATTCTCATCGGTCGCCGCCCTCCTTGCGCTCGATCGTCACGGTTTTGTCCGTCGCTTTGACTAAGTACAGGTTGCCCGTCAGGTGCGTCATCTCGCCACCGGACACCGTACCCGGCTCGCCGTTATTGGCGCGGAGCATAAGCCATGCCTCATCGTGGAAGTTGCCCGGATTGAGCGTCCAGGCATCGTCGCTCGTATCCACGCTCACCGTCACGGATGCAAATCGCTGAATAGCGCCCGAGCACTCCGAACCCGTCTGGCGGCGCAGATCGGGAGCGGACTTGGTCAGCCAGTCCAGGTAATCGATCAGGCCGCCCTTGTAGACCTCCCAGCCTTCCTTGGCGCCGCGGTCGGGATCGAGCAGATCGTCAGGATGCATAAAGTGCGTGCTCACGTAGTGCATGTTGAGCTCGGACACCGCGGCGAGACGCATGTAGGAATCGTCGACCATGCCGCCCGATACAATGCGCGGCTGTTCCACGATGCCATCGCTTGCCACGCCAAATTCCTGCACGTAGGGCAGGTCGGTTCCGTCCTCAAAATACGTACTGGCAATGGTCTTAATGCGCGGCACGTCCTCGCCAATGATCTTGCGGGCGCGGGCCGAAAGGATATTCGACGGCGGCACATAGACCGAGCCGTGCGCATTGGGCAGGACGTCGTCTTGGAAGGCTATGAGTTCGTTGAGGGCCGCAACCAACGTGTCCTTATTCTTCCATGTTTTGTAGTCATACAGCGTGCCATAGTCGGTATCCGAGAGGGCCAACGGCTGATGGTTATACCCATGAAAGCCCAGCTCTCCGCCCATCTGCAGCAGCATGCCGCCAAAGTAGCGAAACTGCGTGGTATCGGGCTGGCGCGCGGGCTTAGTCTGGTTAACCACGTCCTCGTAGTTCTCGATCATCACACCGGTGTAGCGAATGTCGTATTGCTGTGCGAGCTTTTGCAGATCGGGCCACCACACCTTGGCATAAAAATCGGCGATAGAAAGGCCGTAGTCGCGTTTGATGTACGTGCCGTCGCCCGAGGGAACGGGGCTCGGGAAATCGTCCAGGTAAAACACCGCGCTATTGATGACCGGATAGGCCGTGGCATCGCCCAACAGGCTCACGGCCGCGGCATAGAAACCGCGCATGACCTTGTCGTAGATGCCGATATTGCACACCACGGTACGGCCGCTGCCACAATCGCTCGACCAAATAAGCGGAGTACCCGTGTCGCCGGTTTTAGCCCACACGCGGGCCGTCTCGCGCAGCGAAACCGAGAGCGACGAATCGAAAGGATCCGAGAGCTCATAACGCTGGCCACCGCCGATCATAAAGTCCTCGCTCGGCACGATGCTCTCTGCCGGCGCATATTCATAGCCGGCAGAATCGATGCCCAGCTTGGGACCGATTGCCTGCAGATAGCTCGAATTGTCCGGCGTCATGGCGAGCATCAGCGAACCGCCGGCGCTCACCCAGCTCATGATATCGGTCAGACGCGTGCCGAGCCCATCGATCGAAGGCATCAGTAAAATCACGCGGTCGAAGGATGTGAGGGAAGGAATCGCATCAACACCATCGGTGGCAATATCCACATCGCGGTGGGCAATTTTCATGTCGAGCAGAATCTGGTCAAACTGCTCTTTGACGTCCTCGACGCCGTCCTGTTCGGTATCGGTAACAACCAGGCACGTGGGCTTTTGGCCAAACATCGCCGAGGAAGCCGGCACCGCGTCGTTGGCGGCGAGCATGCCCAGCTTGTGCTGCCCGGCGCTGTACTGCACACCGGCGCGCTCGATAAACAGCACGGCCGCCATGGCGATAAAGACCGCCCATACCACGAGCAGCCCTATCCAGCGAAAATGGCCCGCACGCTCGCGGATATGTTGCACCACGCTCATCGGGCCTCCTCTCCTTCACGCCAAAATGCCAGCCTTTCGCGATTTTCGGCATTCAAATACACATGCTGCTCGTCAATCGCGTCGATTACACGCCGTACCGCTTGCCCATCGCGACGAGTCACAGCCAAGCGCAAGCAGAGCATCCACACGTCCTGCTCGTCTGACGCATCGATCACCAACTGGCTAGCGACGTCCTCTGCCTTATCAATCTCGCCGGCATCGGCCAGCGCCGTGGCATAGCGAATGCGCATCGCAAACCCGTCCCCACGCTCGCAACGACGAGCGAGCAAGCGTGCATACTGTTGACGCTGAATCTGCGCCACGCGGCCCTCTGCCAAACCCGAGTCCAGATAGGCGCCCAAAAAGTCGCAATACGCATCCAGGTTATGCGAACTGGGATCGGTCTTAAACGCGCGCTCCAACTGCTGCAGCTTAAGGTCGGACTCCTTGGAAATCTGCGCCACCGCGGTCGCGGCATAGTGCGCGACCTCAACATCGTCGTTAAGTTTTGCTGCCTGCAACTGTGCCAGATACGCATCTGGATCCTCGGTAAGCATGGAGAGCATAAGGCGCCGGCGATCACCCGGGTCGTTGACGATCAGTGCTTCCTCGAGCGGCACCACGCCATCATCGCCCTCGCGTCCCTGCACGAGCATGCTGCGATGCATGTCATCGTTAATGCGCAGCGTCTCCAGCGTGGCGTCCTTGAGGTCCGCGCCAAACACGGCGCTACGCACCGAGAGCAGCACCACGAGCAACGGGCCCCACAGCGGTACGAGCACCATCACGGCAAGCATGTGCCCTCGAACCGGCAGCAAGCCCAGTTTCATAAGCGTCCACAGCACCAGACAAACCAGCGCATGAAGTAATAGCAGTACGGCAGCAACGACAAGCGAGATCAAGCGGTCTCCCCCTCACCGTTGCCAGCGGGCGTGATGCGCTGCAACAGGGCCACAACATCCTCGCTGTCGACGCGCTCCACCGTAATGTGCTTGGCGGCCATGCGCTTGCAAATTACGGGCAGGTCGGCCTCGGTCGCCTGACGCATGAGCAGGTAAAGCGTGTCTCCATCGACCAAGCCCGCAGCGTCACTCTCGCGAATGGCCGACCCAATGGCGCCGACCAGCTCGCCAACAGGCTCCATGCCCGGCACCACGCGCAGGAGCAAGAAGCTCCCCATCTTGTTGTCCGCAAGCGCTTGCTCGGCGGCAAGCTCCCGGCCAAAGGCGTCGTGGTTGAGCACGCACGTGCCGGCAACGCAGCGCTTATCCTGCGCCACGGCCTCGTAATCGAAGGCGCGCCCCAACGCGCTTTCCACCAGGCCGCACAGGATGCGGAACAGGTTTTGGTAGTACAAGGTCATTTGGCTTTCGGCCACGTGACGCACAAAAATCAACACGGCGGGGGCTCCATCGCGCTCGATCGCATAGCCAAACATCGGAAGCCCCGGCGTCAGCGCTCGGTTCACCCACAAACCCGAGATTGGACCTTGGAGCACGGGCGCAAGGTCATCGAGCGAGAGCGAGCGCGGCACATCGTTGGAAATCGCCGGGCTCGCCGCTACCAGGCGCGCAAATGCCCCGCCCGAAACATGGTAGATCGTCACCGAATCGTTCTCGAGAATCTCGCCCAGCAGCTCGCAGCACTTGCGGTATATATCACGCGGGTTGAGTACGTCGAGTTCCTGCGTCACGGCAAAGATCTTGCCAAAGCTGTCGTGGCGACCCACAATCTGTCGCTTATAGGCACGCTTGTCCTCAATCGCGTCGTGATAGAGCCGCGTTAGGAACGTATTACGGTTTCGCACAAGCTCGTTCTCGTCACGCTCCGCCTTAACGGCCTCGCTGTTGCGCAGCTGTACATAGCCGCACACGGCGCCCACCACAAAGTACGCAATAAACGGCAGCCAGTTGGAAGGCTCATAGAACAAACCCTGAAAGGTATAGCCGTACAGGGCAAAATAGCTCACGGCCAGACCAATAGACGCCAGCAGAGCGGCGACCAGGCCAAAGTCGAGCCCGTAGAGCGTGCCAATCAGGACCACATAGAGCAGACGATAGTCAAGCACGTTGAGCTGGGCAGATTGGGAGAACAGACGCTCCAGCACCTCGAACAGCACCCATGCGAAGCCCGTCTCTAGGCATTTAATGGGCAGCGTGCGCAGCTGAATGCGATCAATGGCGGCACGCAAGGGATTTGCTTTTTTGGTACGGGTGTTAGCCCAGCGGGCGTGGATGGTCGAAAGGTCGCGCAGCAGGTCGTAACGCTGAAACCAGCCATAGCACCTGCGAGTGACATCGCCTGCGGGCAACGCATAGCCGGTCGACTCTCCATAGGCAACGGACAGCCCGGGGAACAGACCCTGGAGCGCGCCGCCCAAGTCGCCCGCTGTGCGATGGAAAGCATCTGCAACGTCGAGCGTCTCAAAGGTCACATCCCAACTATCAAAGACGCGATGCACCAGCACCGCTAGCTCCTCCGCGCACAACAGGGGAAACGGCGCGTCCGCGGCACCTTGGAGCGCGACCGACCCGGTCGAGCACGCTTCGAACAGCGGCACCAAGAAGGGGTCGTTGAGCGCCGCGGATGCTGTATACAGATAGGGCGTGCACAGAATCTTGGCCTGGATGTCGTCTTGAGAGGCGTAATAGCGACAGAGGTCGTTGGCCGCGCGGGCGATAATTCCCTTGCCCGTTCGCCCCGCGGCATCGGCGGCACCCTCGGCACTCGCGGGCCCCGCTATATACAACAGCTGGATCCGGCGACCCATGCACGCGCGAAAGACCGAACGCAGCAGCTCGATATCGCCCACGCTATCGATATGCGGGGTAAGGTAATTAGAAAGGTAGACCACGCGGTCGAACTCATAGGCCTGATCCAGGTGTTGCAGAAGCTCTTTCCACGAGGCATGGGGCGATGACTCGTCGCGTCGCGCTTCCGCGGCAGCGACGACCTGGACATGGTCCCCGGGGAACGCCTTGGCACAAAAGTCATCGTCAACATATGCGGTATTGCCAACAACCAGCACCTCCATGGCGCACCCCTCCCCTAAAATCCACTTCTGTCATAGTCAAACATGCGAATTTTACGCTGTCAACGCGAGCTAGAGCGCCTTTAAGGCCGTTTTAAGAACTTTTTTAAAGGATGTGGGGACATCGAGAGCTAGATAGTGAATCCTATCTGTGGCAGATAAAGTGGCCCCCACACTCCACCAGCTGCGACATTTTCAATAATGCCTCTTGCATAGGAATACAGGTCCTGCATACCGGTGCTAAGTGCTTCTCTGTCAAAAGCATCGTCATCTAAATCCGCAGGAGCGCGATATATGCCGGAGACGGATATTTCGGAACGATAGTAATGACCTTCATTGCTGGGTAGAAGCTCTATAACTAAATTGAGCTGGCGAAACCTGGTTCCGTTTTCGTCCGAAAATGCGCTGGTGATAGCATTTCTGACGTTGCATTCGACGCCAGACTTATTGACGCCCTCTTTCGGAGTCATTCCGCCATCAAATGAAAAACTATCCACTTTTCTAGTCACGCATGTAATCAGCGGAGATTCAACGCGTTGCTTCTGTAGCGTTTCCATTTACATCTCCAATCGAAAGGCATTCTCTTCTGCCAAAGGAGTCGAGTCCCTATAAGCCGGGGCTTCTCCTCCCTGTATCACCGAAAATTGTGATGTATTAAGTCCCGAGGTCGTCTCATCAGAAGAAAGACCCAGATATTTGCGAACCTCGGGGACGTCTCGAATGAGCTTCATAAGATTATTTGCGGTAATAGACTGTTGTGACGCCCCGTTCTCCCAACGAGATGCCGTTGGTTTTGAAACCCCTAAAAGCGACTCAAATTCATGCTGAGTTAAACCGAGATCAGAGCGCAAATCTTTAATATCGGAGGGAGAAAGAAGTTCATGTGTCTTGGCATATTGCGAAGCCAGCGCATGGGCGAGCTTAGTCGCCTCTGCAGCGGTCATTTCATCGTTGCCGCACTCACAAATATAATGCTCAATTCCTTTTACCGTTATTTGCTCGCCACGGTATGATTCAGACATTGGCGCCGTGGTAAATTGCATTTCTTTGCCACATTCCATGCAACGCATGGCTCCTCCTTTAATGAATATATCCATCGATGTTCGCAGACAAAACGTTCAAATGTGCATTGCCTTCAGAATCGATTAAAAACTTGACGTACCAATCCTCGCATTCAAAACCTCGGCACTCATAGACATCTGCGTAAACACCATGCAAAGGGCCATCCATGTCGAGCGCAATGGATTTTCTAAAGTCGCCAGGCTCCAGATAATCAAAAAGGTCAGCAAGGAAATGGTCGATGTCCAGATAACCAAACTGGTTCATCAGGTGCCTGCGCACCCTACCGTTTACCATCATCTTTCCCAAACGAGCTAAAGACTTCGCTTCGTCAAGTGAATATGTCGGTCGGAGCTTGGTTCGATTCATAACCACCCCTTAGTTAGCATGATGCTAACTATATTCGTCTTGTAGCCAATTGGCAACCTATTATGGCTTTCAAGGCCAAGCACGTTGAAGCCATATTTAGCATGCATTCGGAAGTGCGGTGAAAACCCGAGACCTGCCGGCCAGATCCCAGATGTGAGACCTTGCGACCTGCACTGATAATTGTTCTCGGGGGAAGCGGGCACTGCGGGGCGCGGCAACGGCGCGCGATTTCCGCGTCGCAGCGCTACCCTGATGCTGAACGCCGGGGCGATGAC
>ENA-OYYQ01000296-OYYQ01000296.1-human-gut-metagenome-genome-assembly--contig:-NODE-296-length-25481-cov-5.921458_pt1 | contig 25481 bp, 18 predicted proteins | sample MGYA00243252_ERZ653455 | MGnify/ENA primary metagenome ERZ653455 (study PRJEB26926, sample SAMN06164940) | human gut metagenome | biome: ENVO:00009003; feature: ENVO:2100002; material: ENVO:00002003...
GGTCGAGCGGATGCTCGGCGAGCTTTCCCCGTCGGTCCGCGAGAGGTACGAAGAGGCGACGACCTGCCGCGACGGCAAGTGGGTGATGTTCGAGCCGACCGACGCGTCGGAGTTCGGGGACTGCCTCAGGCTGCTCCCCGCGAAGCGCAGGCCGAACCGGGGGTATCCGCCCTGCGCCGCCGCGGGGCGCGGGGCGCGCCCGGGCGCGCCCCGCGGCCCGGAGGAGGGGCGGGCGGTGGATAGTGGACACGCCGCCGCGGCGCCCTGGGGGCGCTGCGGCGGAACGCTAGGCGAGCATCGCGTCGGCGGTCTCCGCAGCCTTCGCCTCGTCGGCGCAGTACGGCAGGTACTCCGCGCACTCCTCGAGCAGCGGGCAGGCGGCGCACGCGGGGAACAGCCCGAGCTGCGCGAAGTCCGAGGGCGCGGGGTCGAAGCCCACGAACGCGTCGAAGAGGCGCCCCTGGCCGTCCTCGTCCCATCGCGGCGGGGCGACGGGGGCGGCGAGGTGGTTGAGGTTGGAGTAGAGCACCCCGTCCTCGGCCACCCACCGCCCGAACACGCCCACCTCGCCCGCGCCGTCCATGAGCAGGAAGCGCGAGCCCTGGGTCGACGAGGCTATGAGGCGGGACGCGCGCTTGTCGGTCACGAACCCCTCGCACATCGCGCGGAGCGGCGCGAGGACGCCCGAGGCGAATGCCATGCTGTCGGACACGCCCGCCCCCGTCTCGAGGCCGCTGAGCGTCCCGTTGTGCATGAACCCGACCTCGCAGCCGCCCTCCGTCTCCCGCATGCGCCCGTAGTCCTTGCACACGGGGAAGGGGTGGCAGCAGCCCGGCTTCACCCCGCCGTGGGTGGCGATGCGGAAGTGCAGCGCCACGGGGATGCCCCGCGTGTCGCGCGCCTCCGTCAGCGAGCGCAGCGCGCGCTCGAACGACTCCCACTCCATGCATCCCTTCCGCCATCGAACGCGCCCGCCAGCGGGGAACATCAGCCCCGCGCCGTCGGGATTGCGCTCCCAGCACTTCCGCAGGGTCTCGAGGGTCGGCATGGCGACCCCCTTCGGCTTGTACACGATTACGCACATAGCGCCCCTCTCCTTCCTTCGGTCATCAGCTCCCTGGCGAGCAGGTACGCGGCAAGCTCGTCCGACTCGGTCGGGCAGGCGTCCAGGACTCCGTCCGCCAGCTCGTACCAGTTGACGCGCTGCAGCATGCCGGGGGTGCTCGCCTTGGCGAGGTGGCACAGCCCCGCGACGAACCGGAAGGTCGCGAGAAGCGTCTCGGGCTTGAGCGTCCCCCTGAACAGCCTGAACTCGATGGTGTGCTCGTTGGTCGTGTTCACCGCGTGGTACCGGGTGTCCCTCGAGACGCGGGCGGCGCCCCTGGCGCTCGCCAGCCACCCGTCGCGGGACGCGGGCAGGCACGTGCGCCCCGCCCACTGGTCGAGCCTGTCCCGCCTGCGGCGGCTGAAGATGGCGAGCGGCTCGAAGAAGCGGTCGGCGACGGTGAGCAGCTTGTACTCCGCGAGGGCGCGAGCCGTCTCGCCCTTCCCGAAGAAGTCCCTGTTCACGTGGACGTGGAGGCCGCACGTCCTCGTGTCGTGCGAGCGCATCCCCTCGGCGACGGCGGCGGCGCACACGTCCGCCCACATCGCGCGCCCGCCCTCGGACATGAGGACGAGCGGGCTTATGGGATGCGTCACCAGCTCCACACCGCAGTCCAGCGAGCTGTCGCTCTTGAAGTAGACCCAGTCCTCGCCCCACTTCTCCGCGATGCGCGCCACGGCCGCCGCCCTGTCGCCGCCGTCCATCTCCAGCTCGATCCCCAGGACGAGGGAGTTTCCCGCCTCGCCCTCGGCCCGGTGGAATCGGGGGCGCGGCTTGTACCCGTAGGAGCAGATGGCGCCGTCGAGCCTTCGCGCGGAGCAGCGCCAGCACACCAGGTCTCCGTCGCGCCTCGCCATGTCGCCTGCGGGGAACCACTCCCCGCAGTCGGCGCACTCCGCGTAGCCCTCGGCGCAGTCGGGGCAGAGCGCCCGCCCGCGCCCGTCGCGGATGAACCCGCTTTCCCGCGGAAGGCGCCTGCCGCACCCGTCGCAGACCCTCGTCAGCTCCGACGCGCACGTCGGGCACAGGCGCCTCGGGTCGCCTTCCGCCTCCGCCAGCTCGCCGCGCGGGGTCTGGCTCCCGCAGTTCCCGCACGGCTCGTAGCGCGCCTCCGCGCAGTCGGGGCACACGCCCCGCACCGCCGTCTCCTCCGGCGGGAACGGCGCCCCGCAGTGTCGGCAGAACTCCCACATCGCCTGCGTGTTCTCTGGGACGAAAGCCCTTCTCCTCGGCATGGTGCCCTCCTTCTCGCCTCGCGCCGCGCCGTCGGGCGCGGCCCCTCGTCGACCGATGCCTCGATGGCCGCCGATGCGCCCGCAGCGCAAGCGGAGGGCGTCGCGGGTTCCGCGCGCGGCAAGGGGGGAATGCGAAGGCCGCTCCGGCGGCCGGTGGTTTTCCGGGTTGTTTTCCGGACGTCCTGCCCCGTCCCCCGGGAAAGAACCCGGGAAAGCATCGCGGCCCTTGCCGGGAAAGCGGGTTCCGCGGCAGGCTGCCGTCGCGAGGCTCGGTCTTTCGTGGAAGCGCGGTGTGCGGCCCGGCCGGGAGGCCGGGGAAGGGGATCCCCAAGGGCCCGCCCTTGGGCGCGGGTCCGGGGCGGCGCGAGCCCCGGGTTCCGGGAAGGGCTCGAACCGATCCGAGGGGGTCAGGGGTTCGACATGCTGACTTCGTTTACGCGGGCGCGAACAATCGGAGCATGCGGCGGCGTTTCGGCGCATCCGGACCGCACGGCGGTGCGGTTGCGGGAAAGCTGGGGCGATCGGGGTTCTGAAGCTTGATACGGCGATGTCGCGGAGGCGGGCGCGCACGAAGGATGCCTCAGGAGCGCGCTGGTAAAATGACGCCCATCGGGAACGGAGGGCACATGGACCGTCGCTTTGAGGAAAACAACGTCGAAGACTTCGCCAGGGCAAGGGAAGGCCACTACTTCGACCGCAAGAGCGCCCGCAAAGACGTGGACGAGATCGCCAAGCACGTGATGGCGTTCGCCAACGCGGCGGGCGGCAAGCTCGTGGTGGGCATCGAGGACGACGGCACGGTGACGGGCTTCAGGCGCGACAAGGCGCACAGCATCGAGGGGTTCGAGCAGTCGTACCTGACGGAGCTCTCGCCCGCCCCCTCGGTCTCGACGGTCCGAGTGCCGGCGGTGAACGAAAAGGGAGAGGACGACCAGGTGCTCGTCATGGACGTGGCGTGCGAGGAGAGCCGCGTCGTCCGCCGCCGCAAGGACGGAAAGGTCGCCCTGCGAGAGGGGGACAAGAGCGTCTGGCTCGACTATGAGCAGATCAGAGCGCTGGAGTACGACAAGGGCGAGCACTACTTCGAAAGCGAGGTGCTGCTCGACTACGGCATCGAGGACGTGGACCGCGAGGCGCTCGCCATGTACAAGCACGCCCTCGGGACGGACGTGGGCGACGAGAAGCTGCTGCGCAGCGTCGGCGCGCTCAAAGGAGGACATCTCACCAACGCGGGCATGATGCTGTTCGGAGAGAGCCCGAGCGTCGCCCTGCCGCAGATGAGGATCAGGGTGCTCCGGATGGACGGCACCGAGCTCGGAACCGGGTCGGGCCTGCGGATCGTCAAGGACCGCACGTTCGACGGCCCCCTCGTGAAGTCGATCCCCGAAGCGCGCGAGTTCATATCGACCCAGCTGAGGGAGTTCCAGTTCCAGGTCCACGGGACGATGGAGTTCAAAACCGTCCCCGAATACCCCGAGTACGCCTGGTTCGAGGGCCTCGTGAACGCCGTCACGCACCGCGACTACAGCATCCGCGGCGAATACATCCGCGTGTACATCTACGACGACCGCATGCTCATCCAGAGCCCGGGCAAGCTCCCCAACATCGTGACGGTTGACAACATCAGACACGTGCGCTTCTCGCGCAACCCCATCCTCGCGCGGGTGTTCACGGCGTTCGAGTGGGTGCGCGAGCTCAACGAGGGTGTGGACAAGATCTACCAGGAGATGGCCGACGCCGGCCTGTCGGAGCCCGAGTACGAGAGCCAGGACGACTACTACCTCAAGCTCACGCTAAGAAACGATCTCGAGAACCGCATCCCCAGGATGAACGCGGGAGATGTCGGTAATCGTGTCGGTAATGTCGGTAATCATGTCGGTAATCAGCTGAGCGAAACGGAGGAACGCGTCCTCGCACTGGTGAAGAGCGACCCCAAGACGAGTGCGAGAAAGATTTCCGACAAGCTCGAGATGAGCGTGAGGCAGGCGGAGAGAACGCTTGCATCGCTGCGGAAAAAGGGCGTCATAGCTCGAGAAGGCGGAACGCGCGGCTACTGGAAAGTGCGGTAATTCCTGCCAAAAGGACATGCGGATGCCGGCCATTCGTCGGATTGATTAGGCTTTATCCGGGTCGGCGCTTGAGCGGGCGGTTCACGCAGCGGGAGTCGAGCCCGAGCAAAAGCAGGCTATAAAAGCAAACTAGATAGACCAATCTTTTAGTCTATCTAGTCTAGAAATAAGTCTATGCGCATCGCCTAGACCCCCGCCCAGGCCGCATCCAGGTCGGCGGCGCAGCTCTCCACCACGCACCTCACGGCGGCTATCTCGGACGCCGTGACGGGCTCGCCGCCCGCCTTGTCTTCCAGCATGGAGAGGATCGAGGAGGCTCCTTCGAGCCTCTCGGTCGAGCGCACGATTGCGTCCACGACCTCTTGGGGTAGAGTTGTCTGACGGGTGCCTTCCACAGGGGTTTCCTTTCCTTGGCGGCGTCGTCGAGGGAAGGATGTCCTCAAGGGGCATGAAAAGAGAGGCATCCACCTCAGTTGTCACCCTGTTGGGAAATGTACGCCAAATACCCAAAACGGCAGATGCCCCTCTGTCCGGTATTTGGCGTACGAGTATTCAGTTAGGGTGACCGCCCTATTATACGCGCTGGGGCCCGGCTCCATCCGAAATGCACGGCGCTTCGCGGAGCGCCCCCGCGCCCTCACATGAACCGGAACACCGCGCGGAAGAGCCAGCGCAGGAACCTCGCGACGATCCTCATACGGCCCTCCTCCCCTCGGTCGTTCCGCGGCCCGCGGGCGCGCCCCCGAGCAGCCCCGCCCCGTGCAGCTCCAGGTACCTGCCGTAACGCTCCTGGCAGGCGTCCATGTAGCGGCGGTACAGCGCGTCGCCGGCGCACTCCCGGTCGACGTCGTCCCTGGTCGCATCTGGGCTCCTGTCGACGAGCAGCGAGAGCACGACGTTGCGCCGCGCCTGCACCTTGCGCCAGAGCTTGGCGAAGCCGGGGTCGGCCTCTGCGAGCTCGGCCATGCCGAGCGGCTCTCCGCCGCGACCGGCCACGTCGGGCGCCACGGGCTCGTCGGCCCACGCGGCGAGGCCGTCGTCGCCCTCCAGCCAGCGCAGCAGGTTCTTGGCGAGCTTGGCGTCGTCGCCGTTGCGCAGCCAGTAGTCCCTCGCGTAGGCGGCGTAGGCGTAGGCGATCTGCCCGGGCGAGAACCCCGACTCCACCTTCCGCCGCCATGCGGCGCGGCAGTCGCGCTTGAACCTCAGCGACGTCACGGGCTTGAGCGACGCGGCGCACAGCCGCTCGAACGCCTCGGGGAACTCGCCCTTCCTGTACGGCTCGAACGCCTCGCCCTCGCCCCTCTCATCGGCGGCGCCCTCAGGCGCAGGAGGGGGCTTAGTCGTTTATCTCCTTCGTCCTTCCCATCCGATGAGTAATTTATAGCGGCGGGTTTTCCAGATATGGGTTTTCCGGATGTGGCTTTCCCGCATGTGGCCGAGCCAGATACGGATTTTCCCGTTCTGGGAACGACCTGGGCTTTTTCAGGTACGCACCCGCCATCGCCCTCTCGCGGGGGCTCTGCCGCCGGCTCCCCGCCGCCGGACCCGGAGCCGCCCCTGGAGAACTCGGAGAGCACGGCGAACCCCTCCGCGCGCAGCTCCTCGGAGACCGCCCCGTGCATGGCGGGGTCGTCGAGCGTGATCCAGGTCGCCTCCTCCGCCTTGAGGAACCGGCCGTTCTCGCTGCGCTTCCTGGCCCGGATGATGTAGCCCGCCTCCTCCAGCTCCCTGATGCCCGCGGTCACGGCGTCCACCCCGTCGCGCACCAGGGAGGCGAACCCGCGGATGGTGAACACCCATTCGGGGTTGCCCTCGAGCGAGCGGATTTGGCAGTAGATCCCCTTGGCCTTGAGGGAGAGGCTCCGGTCGAAGAACACCGTGTTCTCGACATGGGTGAACGAGCCCTTGCCCCTGTGAATCACATTTCCCACGGCTCCCCTCCCTTCTCCTGTGCGGCGCGCCTGCGCTCCGCCTGCTCGAGCAGCTCGAGGGCGCGCACGACGCGGGCCTCCACCTCTTCGCGGGTGGCGGAAGGCCGGAAGAACCGGGCTATGCTTCTCTTGGGGATCCTGAACGACTCGGCCTGGTTGGGCTTCTCCTCCTCCATGATCGAGCGCACGAGGGCGTGCGTGAGGCAGCCCTCCTGCGAGAAGCGCTTCAGCTTGATCGCCTGGGCGTGCGACGGGGTGCAGGCGTACTCGGAGATGGAGTCGAGCAGCCAGCCCTGCTCCTCCTCGGACAGGTAGCTGGCCTCGACGGCCGGCAGCATGCGCATCCTGCCCTCGTCGACGAGGTCGAGGAGGCCCGGGACGAGGTGCGTGAGCCTAAGGTAACGCCTGACCTTGCCGCCGCTCGTCCCCAGCTCCTCCGCTAGGACGTCCCTGGATTTCCTGCCCTTCGACTTGTGTCCATTTTGAACACAAGTGAGGTCGGTGCGCTCGCCCTGCCGCTTCATCGCCTCGAGGCGCATCGAGTACGCAAAGGCCCGCTCGCTCGGCAGGACGTTCTCGCGCTGCAGGTTCGAGTCGACCATGGCGATGACGGCCTCGTCCTCCGTCATCTCCCTCACGATGCACGGCGCCTCCTCGAGGCCCGCGAGCTCGGAGGCGCGCTTGCGGCGGTGGCCGCTCACGAGCGTGTACCTGCCGCCGTCGCCGGGCACCACGGTCAGGGGGACGAGGACGCCGCACGCGGCGACGCTCTCCGCGAGGGCCTCCATCTCCTCGTCGTCGGCGACGCGGAAGGGGTGGCCCGGGAACGGGTCGATGAGGCCGAGCGGGATGCGCTCCACGGAGCCCGCGGCGGCGGAGTCGCGCGCCTCCTGGGACGTGAAAAGGTCCTCGATGCTCGGCAGCGGCACCGCCGCCCTCCTCCTAACCACGGCGCTCCACCTCCTCCGCGAGGCGGGCGAACGACGCGGCAACCTTGCCATCGGGGTCGTATGCGAATACGCTTTCACCCGCAGCGGCCGCCTCCGCGGCGGAAACGGCGCGGGGCACCACGGTCTCGAAGACGCGGTACGCCTTCCCGTACTGGCCTCTGACGGTGCGTTCCACGTCCCTGGCGAGGTTGTTGCGGGAGTCGTAGAGCGTGACGAGGATGCCCTCCACGGAGAGGTCGGGGTTTATCTGCCTCCTGACCCGCGCCACGGTCTTCAGGAGGCCGGTCATGCCGGACGCCGGGAGGTATTCGGCGGAGACCGGGATGAGGACGCTGTCCGCGGCGGCCAGTGCGTTGATGGGGATTATCCCCAGGGTGGGCGCGCAGTCGACGATGACGTAGTCGTAGTCCGCCTTGATGGGCGCGAGCCAGGCGCCCATCATCCGCTCGCGGGACATCGCCATGAACACCGCCATCTCCATGGCGGCGAGCTCGATGTTGGAGGGCATGAGGTCGACGCCCTCGCGGTGGCGGAGCATCCCCGCCGCGGGGTCGTCGTCCGAGCCCGCTATCGCGGCGGAAAGGTGGGTGGCGAGGGTCGTCTCAAGCGAGTCCGGGTCCCTCCATCCGAGGGACTTCGTCAGGTCTCCCTGGGGATCGGCGTCGACGAGAAGCACCCGGCTCCCCGTCCTGGCGAGCGCGACCCCCAGGCTCAGCGCCGTGGCGGTCTTGGCCGTCCCTCCCTTCTGGTTGGCGACGGCTATCGTCCTGCATGTCATCTTGCTTCCTCCCATCTGCGGCGCTGCCGCGTTTCGGGAGGTCAGGAGGTTTCGGAATCGCAGTCGGGAGCGGGGCCTTATCGCCCTGGAGCCTTCAGCCGACCGTCCGCGCGTTCGCGTATCTCCTTCGGGAACGGTCGTCCCCATATGAAATACGCGGTTGGAAATCGCGGGAACCGGACTGGAATTTCCAGTGTTTCTCCCGTTTCGCAAACCCATCCCACTGAAGGTTCATAAGCAAAGAAAAGCCCTCTGACGTGGGATTATTTAGAAAGTTGGTTTGCAAGGGAAGTTAGCGGAACGTGCCAGCCAAAACATTGGGAAGCTTGGGTAATAACCATTATACGACGCCCGCATTTCAGCGAAAAAAGTATACCGCATGTGTCCCTGGGTTTGATAAAAATCCTCCCTGTTTTCAATAATCCTTTTGAGAAGGCTTTCTCTTTGTTGTTTTTATTACACCAGTTAGAGAACAGATTATCTTAGGACGCATCTTAAAAACTTTCATTCCTCGTTATTTTATTCAGTACTAATTCACCGTTTCTTGCGCTAATTTACTATTCCGTCTCTTAGCACCTCAATCTTCTTCCCAAGGCGTTATTACAATTTTTAGACAATCACTTTCACGTTTTTCGAAGGCTTCATATGCCTCCAGGATATTGTTAAGACTAAACCGTTTCGAAATAAGACACGAAGTATCGAGTTTTCCTTGCTCAATTAATGCCATCACCTCGTCAAGACCACTCGCATCAACACCACCCGTTTTAAAGGTTAAATTTTTCCCATACATAAACGGCAGAGGCAAAACTTGAGGTGCTTCATACATAGCTGAAACGACAACGGTCGCATTTGGGCGTGCGATTCGCCATGCCATCTCAAAAGTATTCTTCCCTCCCGCAGCTTCGATAACCACATCAGCACCACGACCATGAGTAAGAAGGCGAACTACCGCTTCTATAGTTTCGAGCGACTCATGTGATGGATTGATAGTTTTGTCTGCCAATCCCTGTTCCGAAGCAATACGAAGACGTTTATCGTCGATATCAAGAGCAATAATTTTTTCGGGATTTTTGAGCCGAGCGCACATCATAGTTGTAAGACCCACAGGACCAGCTCCAATCACCGCAACGGTAGATCCTTCATCAATCTCAGCAATTCGAGCACCCCACCAGCCTGTTGCTAATATATCTCCCAGGAACAAAGCATCTTCATCTTTTAGCGAATGAGGAATAACGGTGCACGCATTATCCGCAAAAGGAATACGCACATATTCCGCCTGGCAACCATCTATTCGACACCCTAATTCCCAGCCTCCTTGCTCGCAATTATTTACCCATCCATGTTTGCAGTAATAACATTCCCCACAAAAGGTTTCGCAGTTTACCGCTACGCGATCGCCTGGTTTGAGTTTTGAAATTGACGAGCCCACCGATTCAACAAGTCCCACAAACTCATGCCCAAGCACCACATCAGGAAGCGCACGCGGTACCGCCCCTTTTAAAATATGCAAATCACTGGTACAGATAGTAGATCGAGTAACCTTGATAATCGCATCAGTCGAAAGCATCAATTCTGGCTTTGGTCTGTCTACTAACGAAAGGGAACCTGCCCCGTCATGAATTAATGCTTTCATACCTGTCTCTTTCCCGTTATTTAATCTTTTCAACTTTTTAGTGTTCCTGTATTTGGTTCCATGTATACCTTGATCTTAATACGTTAATAGTACCTTCTCTTTTTCTTCAAGTTTCGAATCGCTCTACACTTGTTTAACTAAAGAGCTAATCTTTCAAAGAGTCGTTTCTCTTAACCAAACGTGGTACCATACTTGCTTCAATACATCACATTCTTGTAAGACTGCATACGAGGGAGTTTCTTTATGAATAACACTATCTACAACAGAAAAGTTGCAGTAATTGGATGCGGCTTTGTGGGGTCCACTTGCGCGTTTAGTCTTATGCAATCTAGTTTGTTTTCAGAAATGGTTCTTATTGACGTAAACACCGAACGAGCCGAGGGGGAAGCGCTTGATATTGCTCATGGAGTCCCCTACTACAGTCCTATGAATATTTACGCGGGTACTTATGAGGATTTAGCTGATGCATCTATTGTAGTAATCGCCGCAGGTGCGAATCAAAAACCCGGAGAAACTCGTCTTGACTTACTTCAAACCAATGTCACTATCCTAAAAGAGGTAGTTTCCTCAATCATGGAACAGAATTTCAACGGCATTATTGTCGTTGTTTCAAACCCTGTCGACATTCTTACCCAAGTGGTCATGAAACTCTCAGGTCTCCCAAAAGAGCGGGTTATGGGATCCGGAACTGTTTTGGATAGTGCACGCTTGAAGTACATTTTGGGACATACCCTTGATGTAGATCCCCGACATGTTCATGCCCGAATTATCGGAGAACATGGAGATAGTGAATTAGCTGTGTGGAGTTTGGCAAATATCTCTGGTATACATATTGATGATTTCTTCCGCCTTCGTGGTTTCGACAATCCTCAGGCGACGAGAAAAGAGATCGAAAACGAAGTTCGTAATAGCGCATATGAAATCATCAAAAAGAAGCGTGCTACGTATTTCGGTATTGCTCCCTCTGTCACCCGCATCTGCGAAGCGATAATTCGAGATGAGAAGTCAATTATGACAGTATCGAACTTTTGGACCGAACTACAGGGAGTACATGATGTAGTTATGAGTATGCCAGCAATCATCGGCAGCTCTGGTGTTGAATATCAAATCCCCTTAAATCTCAATGATGAAGAGGCTCTTCATTTAAGAGAATCGGCTCAGACCTTAAGAAATATGATGGATCAAATTTCTTTCGAGTAATACCCCTACAAAACGAGCACCTCAACAAAAAGGTCTGTGAAACGCAAAAGATACAGCGTGTCAGAATTCTATTCTCTTATCTGGTGTTAGGTGTCGGAATTAACAACATTTCTTGACTGCCAATCCGAAATTAATTCCTCTTTCTGACAGCTGATACTTTTTTGGCGGATAACCCGAAATTAACCCTGCTCTCTGGTCGCTAACTCCTTTTTGCTATTAATTAAAAATAGGCTAGAAGCTTTTGCTTCTAGCCTATTTTTTTGAAGGTCGAATTCTTGCGTCATGTCTCTTAAGTAAACAAGAGAACTCGGTGCAGAATTTTGCTCTATATAGATTTCAAAATTGCCATGACAAATTTCGAGGCATCTTTCATCGCTTCTGGATCGATATTCTCAACAATATCGTTTTCCGCTGAATAAAGCGCAGTATTGCCATCGCCCATACCTGCAACCGTAAACGCCTGAATTCCTCGCGCCATCGCAACAGTCGCAGGAGTATCACGTCGTCCTAAAGGAGAAGTTCGATACGTTACCCCTGAGCGTTCACTTGCTTGACGAACAAAACGCTTAATACGCGAAGAAGGGCGATAGGTTTTAAATGTCGAGCTTTCCTGCTCGATAATTGACAAGGTTCCAGCGCCAAGAGCCTCCAGATTTATGATCACGGCGCCCTTCATTTCATTTGCATGCTCATCTAAAAATGCAGTGATGCCCGAATGTGAATACTGCTCAGAACCAAGAGCAACGAACCAAACTTCTGTATCGATATCAGGATGACGGAAGTCTTGCAATTTTCGTAACTCGCGATTTATTTGTTCGGCAGTATCCCTGTCTCCATCCATACGAACCGCAGGATTAACCTCAACCAAGTTGTCTTCACCCTCGGAGTACCCTTGATCCTCATACACATCCATAGGCTCTTGAGAGTCGGATAAATCCATTTCGGAACCGCGGCTCTTCTTTAAGCGGCTAAGCGAGAAAGCACCACCATTCCATCCTCGACGATTATCAAAATCTGTATCGTGATAATCAATATCAACAAAACCATCGTTATTGACTCGAGGAACCTGCGTAGTAGCTTGAGCATTGCCGGTTTCCTCCTGACGGAAACTTGACCAATCGCCTCGTGCCCTTCCTACACTGCGTGCATCATAGGAATCGTCTACGTCTACCCAGTCATTAACTGAAACTTCGTCTTGCTTATTCTTCTTTTTCTTTCGGAATTTGCCAAACAGACGCCCCGCACGTGACTTAGGCATATCCACATAACCACGCCCTGCATAAGCGCCCGTTTCGGTGTAGTCTTCGTCATAGGCAGAATCATCAGCATCGTCGATATAGCGTTCTTCCGGATCAATATCCGCAACCAATTCATCTCCCACAGGAGCAAATGAGCCCGTAGCACCAACGGTGGAAAAAGAGCCTGTTGCTGAAACTGCAGAATTCTTGTTTGTTTCCTCACCTAATGACGGCAGATTCAAGCCAAAGGAATCCTTTTTATCTCCCTCGGTAGCAGTTGATTCAGTTCCATCAATTCGCGGCAACATATTTGATAGAAGTGCCTTTGAACCTGCTTTGGTGCTTTCATTTGTTTCCGCCATAGGTGCGCGTTGCTTAGAACCTTCTGCTGCATTAGTGTGAGGCGCCATTACATCGGGCAAAACAATAACTTGCCGTTTTGGAGCATCTTTTTCTTCCTGCTGAGCACCCAAAGGTATTTGAGGAATCATAGATTCCATACCAACAATCGGAGAAGCAACTGGCGCTTCTTTATTTTCAGGAGCTGGTTCTATAACTGGCTCATGAGAGCTTGCTTCCTGAATTGCCTCTTGAATTCTCTCCGAAGATACCTTTTGTGTTTCTGCAGCATCTACACGCTGGTCAATAAAGTCTTGAGGCTCATATCCTGATACTCCATAGAAGGAAGATTCATCAAAAGCTTCCTCTTCAGAATATGCTTCTTCTTTCCCTTTTTCTTTATCCATGAACCGCGATACATCAATAGGAGATATAGCAGCTGTTTTGTTAGGAGCAGGAACCTCAGGGGCAGTAACCTCTTCTTGAATCGATGGCGTCTGTTTGAGAGGCTGTTCCTTTTCTAGCTGTTCAGTAGCATCTCCAGAAACAACGTCTCTCTGAAAAACGGGATTCTCTAAATTGTCATCGAAAGAACCATCATATTCTGTAGAAGATACAGACTCCTCTTGTTTATGGTTAGTGATAGATTTCAAACGTGAAGTAAAAGAACGAGAAAGGCCAGCTGCTTTACGCAAAGGCTGAGAACCGCCACGTCCTAATCCCGTGCGGCTCGAAGAAGGAATACTATTCTCTTCGGACTCTTCAACATTCCTCGTGTTTTCATTAGAGGTATTGGAGGGGATAATTTCCTCGGAAGAGACAGTGATTCTTGATTCTTCTTTTTCTTCAACAGGAAGAACCACGTTGTTTTTAGTTACTTCCTGTTTAGAAACATTCTCCTCAAAAGAGTCTGCTTGTTGTTCTGCTGGCATATCTTTTGCAGGCTGAGCAGAAACGACTACTTCTTGCTGCTGCTCTGCTTGAATAGGAGATTGTTCCTCCGCAGTAACTTCCATACTGTTAAGCGCTGCCTGCGTTGAAGCAGAAATATGAGGCGCTTCAGTTAACTCAATTTCAGAACGAAGAGCTGCTAAACGAGAAGCTAACTCTGGGTTATCGCTCAAAGGCTGCTGTTCTTGAGTCTGCGCTTCTTTATATACTCTTTCAGCTTCCACTTGACGCTGTCGTTCGTTTTGATTCTCCATCAAGTGTGCAGCGACAGTGTCAGCATAGCGAGAACGGGCAACTCTATGAGGCTGACTTTCTTCAGGCTTGTTTTTTCTTGCTTTCGCCTGTGCAGCTTTCGCCCAAGCAGGAGTCTTGTCCACCGACCCACTAAATGCTGTACTTGCTACTGCCGCACCGTTATTAAGAGTCGATAAAGGCGCGGGACGCTCGAATGAAGAAGCAGGTACTTCTTCTGGACTTTCAGAGATATTCTGTTCTCGCATTTCCATTCGATGAGCATCTGCAGCTTGATTTTCTTCAAGTTCTCTATGTTCCACACGATCGCGAGGAGAAAGTTGCTCATCCGCTCTTGTGTCTGAGTCGAAATTTTCCTCTTCCATGGAAACCATAGTACGAAAACGACCTGGTTTTTCGGATCTTACTTGAGGGGTTTCACTTACTTCAAAATGAACACTTGAAATAGCTTCTTCATCAACAGGCTCTAACCCTCCGCCTTTGACCAAGCGTGAGGAAATATCAGTAACGGGAACTTTGTCAGCAACAGGCTTCCCCGTTAATGCAGCAATGGCAGCCTTTGCTGCTGCAAGCGACTCCTGAGGATTCACCTGAGAATCATATTCAAGGGAAGCCCCTTCGGGCACGAGTCCCGCTTCACGAGCTGCTGATTCACCATGAACATACGTACCTTCCTGCTTCGCACGCTCCATGGCTTCTTCGTTGCTCACCAACCCGTTTCCTACCTGTCGTGCAACATCCAATAACACTGATACGCCTGCAGCATTATTATTAGCTGACTGACTATAAGGTGCAGCTAGATGAAGCGCTGCACGAATTAAGGGGATAACAAAGAGCACTGCGCACACTACAAGCAGCATGGTAATAATTGAAGACAAAGCTCCTGTATCGGTAGCAAACAGGGTCATGCGTAAAAATAAAAGCAATGTTGCAAGCGCTAAAGCAATTGCTGAAGCTTTTTGAATATAAGGCAAGATGCCCGCAAATGGTAATTCTTCTTCTTTAAGCACTTTTCCGGTGTCGTAATTCGCCACCAAGATAACTTTACGACGACGAGCTACTCCCCCTAATGGCGTTGGCTGATATTTCGCCACTACATTTTGGCTAGCACCCGTACGTAAGAAACGAGACAAAACAGGCTTTTGAAATAATTCGCAAGCAAACAATGCCGTTGCTAACGCTACCGCAATAAAGCACGGAATAACAGCAATAGGCAGAACAATGGATACGATAACAGCAACGAGCGCTACACCAAAACAAACTAAACTAGGTATCAGATAGTTGGTAACACACTGAAAATCTTCGATCACTGCAGGAAATCCTGATTCCTTTTGGATTTCTTCCGCTAAATACAGTGCCGCTTGTTGTTCTTCTTCCGTTCCTGCAGGATGAGGACCGATCTCTTGAGATAGATGAACAACATCATCCATTATTTCAGCCATGAGAGCCCCTTTAATTATGTTATGTGCGCTTACACGCTTCAAAGCTAATCAGTATACAGACCTTATAAGTATACGCCATTTATATACTTCGTCTTACAACACAGGTTATATATAAGCATCTTGGTTGAACCTGTTCGTCTATTTTTCACAATTTCGCTACACGAATCACTTTTTTTACTTCACTAATACTTCTAAGATTGCTCGGTTCCCAGATACTCTCTCAAAAATGCATCATGCGTTGCTGCGTCAGAACGTGCATTTTCATACTCTTTAATAAGAGCATCTTGATTGATGGCATAACTATCAACTACTAATTGCGTGAGATCAGAAGGAAGTTTTTCTGCCAGCGTAGTTGCTTCAGCATCAGCTTGGTTATAGGCATCGTTATGAGACTCTGCTGTTGATTTATCTTGAATTAAAATTGCTGCGTTTGAAGCAAGAGCTTCGCCTGCTGCTTGACTTTTTAGGTCGAGGTACGCCAATAGATCATCAAAATTCGCTGAACTGTAATAATTCTGCGCGTCTTCAATATGTGATCGGGCTTCTTCAAACTGAGCTTTCGCAGCAGTAGTATATTCTGTCGATTGTGCAACATTTTCTTCAGTGGTGTCTGAAATCACTTGTGCTGACTGAACTAACAAAGCATTCCCTTCATCAATACAGCCCTGTGCTTGAGTAAGCGCATCAATTGCTTGTTTTGCTGCGATGTCATCATTGAGGCGTTTTTCTGCGCAATCAAGCATTGTTTCACGGGAAACAATTGTAGCTAGCACGTGATCAGCTGCCTCTTTATCATACTGAGAACCTTCTAATTCATTACGCGCTTTTTGAGCATAGACTCGCGCAGAATCTAAATCCTCTCTAACTGAAGGCAGCTCGCTCAAGAGATCATTCGCCGTATTTACGGTTTCATCGTTGAAGCTTGTTTGGAAATAGTTATCAATCGAAACAGTTACCTCATCGCTTGCAGCAATAATTTCGCACGACTGATGCAACACACCAACACTGGTACTGAGTTTAACCTGCTCCTGATAAAACCAGTATCCTCCTACCCCTAAAAAGGAAAGACAGATAACTATCACTAAAGCAAGACTAAAACGGCGGTATCGTTTACGACGTCTCTGTCGATTTTTAATTTCAGCTTGAGATTCCGCTCCAAGAAAAGTTGAGGTTGAATTAGCAGCATTCTTCTTTGAGGTTGATTGAGATTTTTCTTGAAGAGCATGCGAAGCGGTAGAGGCATGAGAACTACCGTTGTTTCCTTTTTGCTTATGAAGTGATGCATAAAAAGGTGAATCATTCGATTCATTTCTTCTTGAGCGCCAGAGTTTAAATCTACTTGGTTGTTCCTCTAAATTCGCAGCTTTTTGCTCCAGCACATTAAGTGATAGCTCATTTGGCTTTCCTTGAGAGAATTCCTTTACGTGAAGAAATTTTTTCTCTTTCTGACCTAAGCCTCTTCCTGGCTGCTTTTTTCCTTTATGTTTCTTCTCTCTTACCACGTAAATACTCTCAGTTTCCCCTTAAAGAATTACGTACTACCTCTTACTTCTCTGCATCTAGCTAATTGCCGTGATTCAAAAATACATCTTCAATAATTTCATCGCAGGTGAGATAAGAGATATTTTTACTTGGCAAAGAATTCAAGAATTTCTTACCGTAATACTTTGTTATCAGCCTTCGATCAGCAAGTACCACAATCCCTTTATCTGTTGCTGTTCGAATCAATCTTCCAACCGCCTGTTTTACCTCGATAACTGCTGAAGGCAGAGAATAATGAGCCCACGCTCGATCATCACGTTGTTGACGCTCACATGAAAGAGGATCAGTTGGTAATCCAAAAGGAAGTTTAGGAATTACGACCCCTTTCAAGGTTGAACCGGGAGCATCAAAGCCCTCCCAAAAACTCTTAAGCGCAAAAAGACTTAAGTGTTCATCCTTAAGGAAATCATCCTTTAAACCTTTAACTGATACACCCCATTTTTGACATACAAGGCGCAAGTTATCTTCCTTGAGCGCTGGTTGGACTTTCCCGAAACACTGCTCCATTTCGCGTCTATTAGTAAAGAGAGTCAACAATGATCCCTTTTGCGCACGATGAAGCTTAATTAAGAAGGACTCTAAAGCCTCTAAATAATGCGGATCCTGCGGTTCAGGGATATCGGTAGGAACGTAAATATGCATATTAGTATCGAAATCGAAACTGGATTCAACTTTCAATACTTCAGCACGTGATTCATCAGCTTCATTAAATCCTACCGCACGATTAAATGCATCGAATTGCCCGTCTATCGATAGGGTTGCCGATGCATATATCACACTTCGTGTTTCGGGATATAAGAACTCGTTGAGCGATTTACCGATATCAAGAGGCTGAACAGTAAATACTTCATCAAGCACACCCTTTGCTCTATTTAGACGCACTGAATACACGTTATTGTCGCTCTCGTGGAAGAATATAATATCGAGCGTTTCGTATAACTCTCTTAGCTCCAACGCAACAAGGGCAAGTTCACGCTGAGCACTGGAAGTATCATCCATTTGTTCAGCATACGCGACAAGATCACGAGTTGCTTTAATGAGTTTTTCTAACGTGTTGTACAAAGAGCGAGCATATTCTCTTACTCCTTGATATGTTTCACTCGTACGAATTTCGCTGTTTAACCATAAATCAAACCATTCATACCCTCGTGAACGCGATTTCTGGTCAAACACAAGGAGATCTTTAGCGCTCAAACAGAATTCTTCCGCAGCGATCGAAAATGCCCCTGCAGCAGTTTCTGCTTTTACAATCAAAGCATCATAGAGCGCTTGTCCTTCCTCAGGAGCTTGAGCACTTCGTTTTACTCGGGTAAGTACGTTAACTGAAGCGGAATCAGCAGTTACACGCTTCACTAACGTCATAATTTCATTGCTCGAAGTAGACAACGAAAAGGCGCGCCGAGCTTCTGCTTCAGCGCCATGAGCCTCGTCTACTACCCAATAGCGAATAGGAGGTAAAAGTCCTCCTTCAAATCGAGTATCCCAGAAAAGTAAGCTGTGGTTAGTGACTACCACGTCACAACGCTGGGCTTGTTCTCGTGCGCCATGAACAAAGCAAGATCGCCCAAAGAACGGACATTTCCTTCTTAAACACTCTGCACTTGATGTGGTAATACGCTTTCGAGGAATTGCCCGATAATCTATTTTTAGCGCATCGATATCATCGTAGTCACTCTGCACAATAAAAGAGAGAAGTGCTGCCAGAGATGGTGTTTGGTTAAGGGGCTGCTTTTTGTAAATGATTGTTTTCGGACCCTGTTTTATAAGAGTTTCAACTTTCCTTAAACAGGGGTAATGATTAAAGCCCTTTAAAGGTGCATAGGTGATCCCTAAAGCACTTGACAGCAGGGGGAGTTCTTTGTGGACCAACTGATCTAACAGCGCATTTGTTTTAGTTGCAACTCCAACCGTTATTCCGTTTTCCTTTGCGGCAAACACTAAAGGCACGAGATACGCCATGGATTTACCAACGCCGGTTCCAGCCTCAACAGCTAAATTGCACGACTGAGAAATTGCCTTATGGACAGCTAATGCCATTTCCCGTTGTTCTTCACGCGTTTCATAATCCTCATACAATCTTCCAAGGAGTCCTTCTGGACTAAAGGCATGCGCAATTACTTCTTTATCTACAAAAGACAATACGCGCGGCGCATTTATATTTTCCTGGTTACTATCTAGATCGTTTTCAGGATTTTGCTGGCCTTCCGCACTTTCCGCAGTTAAAGGAACAGTAGAAGCAGCTAGTTTTTGATTCTCATCTATATATTCGGTATCTCCATTAACGGCAGCTTCCCCAAATACCCCGCTAGCAGGACTATTTGCATCGGGGCGTACAGGATTGAGATCTTTGGTTAATGTTTCTTTTCGATACTTACGAAGATTGTATGCGGATGCTTCGGTTTGTTCCCATACTTCAGTATCTGCTAAAGAACGGAAAACATATGCTGTGTTCCACTCCTCCACTTCGCTCATTTTTCCAATCGCACAAATTAGAGACTGAGGAAGTGTTGCTACCGCCGCCAACAAAACGCGATACACCATACAAGTAGCAGCAACATCGTCATCGGCACGATGAGTTGATTCGGGACCCCCGAAAGCACGTACAAGATCCAATAATCGATGAGAAGTAAATCGAGGAAGAGCAATTCGAGCTAAATCAAGAGAATCGATCCATCTATTTTGCTTTAAGGGCTCGCCTGCAGGATTCTTAGTTACAAAGGTACGATCGAAATTTGCATTATGAGCAACTAGATCAGAATCTCCAACAAATTCGACAAGTTTCTGAAGTGCCTCGGCAGGACTAGGGGCATCTTTCACATCCTCGTCACTGATATTAGTGAGATGAGCAACATCCTCAGGAATTTGTTTACCAGGGTTAACAAATGTAATATACCATTCCTTAATTTCACCTTTAACCATACGAGCTGCCGCTATCTGAATCAACTCATCATGATTAAAAGAAAAACCCGTTGTTTCAGTATCAATTACTACTACATCTTCATCGAGAACACCGAAATCATGAGTTTTAGCATACTCAGCTAATCCATGATAACGATCAAGGGTTCTTTGGGGAGTATTCTCTAAGATATAGGTATCTAGCGTTATTTGCTGTTGTGAGTTTTGTTTTTCCATGGCAGTAAGACTATCATTTATAAAATTCAGTACGATCTTAATATTTATATTTATAGGAGAAACTATGGTAAAGATTGGCTACTTCGCAACTTATGCGCGATTTGATACAGTCGACAAAGAAGCAGCTGCTGCGTTTTTAGGAGCCGATAATATCGTAGGTGACACCTTTACGGTTGATCACGAAATTACTCCTGATTCAAATAAAGCATGGATTGTTAATCCTTTCGGTAAAAAAATGGGTTATTTAAGTCCAAAGGTTGCTGAACAAGTTGATCTTTGCAAAGCAAAAGGTTGGAACACTGTTGCTATCTTAGCGCTCGTTGCTTTTTCTGAACAACCTGAACCTGGATTATATTGGGGTGAGGTTGTAATCATCTCCTACGATCCTGCATATGAATCTGCTTTTTCTACTTTCGTGGAAGGAATTAGAAAACAAATTAGTAAAGGGGTTAGACCTAAGGTTAAACTTGGTCCAGATTCACTGCAGAAAATTATTGACACTCAAGGCGCTTGGCTTCCTAGCGATCGTGTTGCTTTACCTAAAAAAGAAAAAGGGACCGCTTGGGTTAAAACTGAACGTTCCGGCACCGAAGCACTTGTTGAACAAGCAAGAAAAGGTAATATAGGGTGCACTATTGCGAGTTGGATTTTCCTTTTAGCCCTTGTTGCTCTTTTGGTTTTCGGTCTCCATTCTTGTGGGTTATTCTAAAATTAGCTTTATCGTTACATCGCCCTCGTGTCTGCTTACTTTAGATATTCTCTTTTCAAATATTTTCTATCTTAATTTCAGGCACCTTATCCTAATGAAGGTGCCTGATTTTTATCTAACGCCTCAAATACCATATTGGTACATAACTGCTCAAAAGTTATTCCGCTTACTTTAGCTGCATCTGGCAATAACGAAGTGGAAGTCATTCCTGGTAACGTATTGGTTTCCAAAACCCAAAACTTACCCGTTTCATCCTGAATTAAATCTGTTCTTGAAACACCTTGACATCCCAAAACTTGATGCGCTTTCAGGGCAAGCTCTTGAGCCTCTTTTGTTTCCTTATCGCTTAAAGGTGCAGGACAAATATGCTGAGATCCTCCTTCAGCATATTTTGATTCATAGTCATAAAATTCATTGACGGGAATAATTTTTATTACAGGAAGCGCCTGTGGGTTATCGCTTCCTAAAACGCCCACGGTAAATTCGCTTCCACTAATAAATGTTTCTACAAAAGCTGACGAATCAACAGTGAACACCTTCTCCACCGCTTGAGTAACATCCTCTTCAGTATTACAGATATACACCCCTAGAGCACTACCTTCGGTTGCCGCTTTAACAACACAAGGAAGTCCTACCTGAGAGATTATTTCCTCGCTTGAAGTGTGAGGGGTATTTAATTTCATTGACCCAGGAGTTGGAATTTGAGCTTCACGATAGAAGAATTTTGAAGTGATTTTGTTCACGGCAGTTGCACTCGCCCAAACTCCTGAACCGGTATAAGGAATTCCCACCGTTTCAAGGAAGCCTTGAATAGTGCCGTCTTCTCCCCCTTTGCCGTGTAAAGCCAAAAACGCCACATCAAAAGTATTCGTAACTAAGGTTTTGAGATCCTCTTTATTTGATGGATCAAGTAGTGTTACTTGAAACCCTACTGCTTTTAATGCTTGTTCAACACTTTTACCCGAAGATAAAGAAACAGCTCTTTCGCCACTTTTTCCACCAGCTAGTAAAGCAACTTTGATCGAATCAGGCTTACGTTGAGAGGACATAATTCTCGCTTTCAAACGTGGTAAATAATTTAACCAACACCAGTAGCTTTTTTCAGAACTAACATTCAATATTATTTTGACATTAGATACTGAGCTATCTTGTGTTCTTCGTGAGTATAGCAAAGGACATATAGAGACTTACTATTTCCTTTTAATCTGTATCGTTTTCCTTGCGTATAATGTCGATATGAATAAATCAATCTATACATACAATATTTCAGAACTACCTGAACTTCTTAATGATTTTAATCAACCACGTTTCCGAGCAAAACAGCTTACCACTTGGCTGTACCGAGATTTTGCACAGTCCTATGACGAGATGACTAATCTTCCGGCATCTTTACGCAAAGAACTTTCTTCGCAATGCCCACTTAACCCTCTGGTAATTCTCGATAAACAAGTCTCTCACGACGGCACGAGAAAATACGTGTTTGTTTTCGACGACAATACTCAAGTTGAAGCTGTTGGAATACCTTCATTTTCTAAGAAGAATTCAAAAGATGAACCCAAACATCTAACGGTGTGTTTTTCAACACAGGCAGGATGCGCTATGCAATGCGCTTTCTGCGCCACAGGAGAAGAGGGTCTCACTCGGAATTTATCTTCTGGAGAAATGGTTGCTCAGATTCTTGCTGTTCAGAATGATTTCGGATATCGAGTGACCAACGTTGTCTCTATGGGACAAGGTGAACCATTTCATAATTACGATTCAGTTATTGATGCGCTACGTTATCTAAATAGCAAAGATGGTCTCCAAATTGGCGCTCGTCACATAACTCTTTCTACCTGTGGAATTCTTCCCGGAATAAGAAAACTTAGCACAGAGCCAGAGCAGTTTACTTTAGCAATATCTCTGCATTCTGCTATTCAATCTACACGTGATTATTTAATGCCTCGTTGCAGTCAAATGCCTTTAACGCACCTTAAAGATGAATTGGTTGCCTACACTCAAAAAACTGGTCGTCGTGTAAGTCTTGAATACCTTATGATTGATTCAATCAACGATACTCCCCAACATCTTGAAGCTTTAGTTTCTTTTTGCGATAACCTTCTCTGTCATATCAACCTTATCCCTCTTAATCATATCGAGGGAAGTAAATTTATCCCATGCGATAAGAAGACACTTGACTCTTGGGTCTCAACTCTTCAATCTCATGGAAAAGAATGCACTATTAGGAATTCACGAGGATCTGATATAGACGGAGCCTGTGGACAATTAAAGAACAAATTAAAACTTTAAGTCACTTACTAATATGCAACTTCTGGTTAAGTAGTAACTTACTTTATCTAAATTACTCGTAATGATTAAAAAATCGGGGCCACAGAATCCTCTGTGATCCCCGATCTTGTTCTTTAAGGTATAAAAGTTCGAATTATTAAGCTTCTGCCTTTTCAGCGCCCTTAGATTCAGGATTTTCTGCAATTAAGCTTAAAATTCTCTCTAATTCAGCTTCGTCTTTAAATTGAATCTCAATTTTATTTTTCCCTTGTACCGTTTTTACACGTACGGGTACTGATAAGAATCGAGTCAAGCCTCTTGCGGCTTTTTTAAAACTTGCTGGAGCTGGAACTCGTTTATTTTTACCAGTTTCTTTTGCTTGAGCTCTTCCAGATAAAAGTCGCGCAATCGCTTCAGTTTCGCGCACACTTAATTTTTCATCCATTAATTTCTGCGTTAAGGTTTTACGACCCTCAGCATCTGGGATTGATAATATTGCACGAGCATGACCTGCTGTAATCTTCTCTTCAAACAATAACTGTTGCGCTTCCTCAGGAAGATCAAGTAATCTTAAAGCATTAGCAATTGTTGAGCGACCCTTAGATACTGTTTGAGCGACTTCCGACTGAGTCATCCCACGACGCTCCATTAATCGCTTATAACCATAGGCTTCTTCAATGGGATTAAGATCAGTACGCTGAATATTTTCAATTAACGCAAGTTCTAAGGCCTTATCGTTATCTGCTGCCCAAAAACGAACTGGGATTTCCTTCATATCAAGGCTTTTACAGGCTTGCCAGCGTCGTTCTCCTGCAATTATTTGATAATTTTCTCCAACTTTTCGCACTAAAATCGGCTGCAGCAATCCCTCTTTTTTAATTGAATTAGCAAGTTCTTCAATTTCTTCAGGTTTAAAATTCGTGCGCGGTTGATCAGGGTTTGGTTGAACCTTGTCAAGTGCAACCACTCCCGTAGATCCTTTTTCTTCCTTAGGCTTTACTGTGTGAAGGACTTTATCCACCACTGGAGAAGCTGCTACTGCTGTTTTTTGTGGTTGGTTCTTGGTATTAGGTGAATTTACCCCAGCTCCATTTTGAACAGCCGATACTACTCCAGTGTGATTTGTGTACCCAGCTGAATTAGTTCGATTAGAGATTTCCCTCGTACTTTTATGCTGGAAAATACTTCTAGGTCTATTTTGAGAAATAGGTTCTCTTGCAGAATTTTTTGGACGAGCATCCCTCGAAACTACTTTTGCGTTCTCAATCGCATCTTCTGAAATATAAATATCAGAAGATGTTTTAGGCGTAGCGTCAGAAGGAGTTCTAGCTTTATTTAAACTATCTCGATTTTCTTGCTTAGTAGAAATATCTGCTGATTTAGTTTCAGAAGAAATATCTTTCTCCGGTTTTTTCTTTTCTGACGTGGCTGATTGTGAATGATTCAGTGAGCTATCGTCAAATAGCGCATTCAGACCTCTTCCAAGACCACTTTTTTGTTTAGCCACGGGCAATCACCTCTCGGGCAAGTTCGTTGTAAGCTTCTGTACCTTTATTATCTGGAGCATATTCAATAATAGGTTGTCCATAGCTTGGAGCTTCAGACAACTTTACTGTACGGGGAATCATTGTTTCAAATACCGTTTTACCAAAGAAAGATCGCACTTCATTTACTACTTGATTAGATAAATTGGTGCGCGAATCATACATAGTCATCACAATGCCAAAAATATCCAAGCTAGGATTAAGCATCTTTTTGACACGATTCATCGAATCAAGAAGTTTTGTCACACCTTCCAAAGCATAGAACTCGCATTGAATAGGAACAAGTAGTTTATCCGCCGCAACTAAAGCATTTATCGTCAACAATCCAAGAGAAGGAGGACAATCAATGAGAATATAATCGTAGCGACCTCGTAAGCTTCCTAAAGCACTTTTTAAACGATTTTCTCGAGCCATTTCATTAACAAGCTCTACTTCCGCACCAGCAAGATTAATAGTTGATGGTAAAACATCTACTCCTTTACCAACACACGCTAAGATAACTTCTTCTACTGGTGTTTCTCCTAGAAGTGCATCATACACGCAGCCATCAAGCTCGCGTTTATCTATTCCATAACCACTTGTTGCATTACCTTGCGGATCTAAATCAACAAGAAGTACTTCTTTATTCATAGCACCTAACGCAGCAGCAAGATTTACCGCAGTGGTTGACTTTCCTACGCCACCTTTTTGATTAATAATTGCCAAAATTTTAGTCTGACCAATACTGTGGGTAACTGGTGGCTTTTGAGTGAAAGGAACATATTGAGCTGTTACGACATCGTCTTCAGAAACTTCTTCACTTTTTGTCGTTTCTTCAGTATTCTCAGCTATCTGATTTTCGTTACTAGATTCCGAAATATCGGCTTCTGTAGTGTCTACTTCTCGTTCGATAACTTCTGCATGCTCATTAATCTCATCAAAAGTTGTTTGCTTTTCTTCTTTTGACAATACCTGAGATTTTGATTCGTTAACGGGAGCCACTGGGTTATTTTTAAATTTCTTTCGACTACCGAATAATCCCACGAATATTCCTTTCCTCGATATCGAACTGATTATATCTAATATATGTTTCACGTGAAACATATATTAGATTCCTTTATCCAAAACAGACTTATCTCTGTCTCTTATACACATCTCCGAGCCCACGAGACCCTAAGACATCT
>ENA-OYYQ01000299-OYYQ01000299.1-human-gut-metagenome-genome-assembly--contig:-NODE-299-length-25360-cov-30.883541_pt1 | contig 25360 bp, 29 predicted proteins | sample MGYA00243252_ERZ653455 | MGnify/ENA primary metagenome ERZ653455 (study PRJEB26926, sample SAMN06164940) | human gut metagenome | biome: ENVO:00009003; feature: ENVO:2100002; material: ENVO:00002003...
CATGACTGGGAAAGAAGTATCTTCTACTACTCTGAATGCGATCAGGATTCCAGAGCATAGTTCCACTCTCGTATTTGGATGCTCTAAAGCTGACGACGGAGCATATGAAAACTTTGCAAAAGGCACTGTACATTGGGCTAAGGTTTGGTATGCGGATCTTGGTGAAGAACAATGTATGGATATTGCTTCTTGGATTCATGAAATTATTCCAATGGAAGTGGCTAAGTTTAAAGGATATTATCTGTCTGATGTTGCTTCAAAGAGAGCTAACATTACATTTGTTGCTTCTAATCTACTTGGTACAGAAAAACCTTATAATAATAAGAGCACAAATGCAGGTGGATGGGCTGATTCTACATTAAATACATGGTTGAATACTCGTATGGTTAAGGCAATCTCTCCTTTATGGAAAGCGTTGATTAAACCAGTTAAAGTATATTCTTCTGTCGGTAACAAGTCTAATGACACTTCTGTATCTAATTGCAGATTCTATGTTCCATCTCTGTACGAAGTTGATCCTACTGCTACTTCTGAACCATATATTTCTGAAACAAATGCTCCTATTGCTTATTTCACAGATGATGATACCAGAAAGAAAGCAAAACCTTCTACTCCTGCAGAGTATGAATCTTATTGGACCAGATCTCCAAATGCTACAGTTACAAACTGGCTGTATACGGTTAATGAATCTGGTGCAACATATGGATTCTCTTATCCAGGACAGAATTCTGGAATTTTACTTATGTTCTCAATTTCATGCGAGGGGTAACCATTCCCCTCTTATAAGGAGGATATCACATGTATTATAAAGTAATCAAAAATGATGAAGTCGTAGATGTCCTTAATCATATCCTGTATATCAAATATCAGGAAAAACATAGTCTGTTGCTTCTATGTGATATTACAGAAGCACAGGCTATTTTAAGTTCAGACGGAAAATATGGATGGCACATTGAAGGTCTCTATAATTTTCCTCTTGATAATGACATCTATGTAATAAAAGAAATTTCAAAATATGAATATGACAAATTGAAGAGGTGATCACAGCATGGCGTTAATTCCAACCTGGTATTCTGCATCAACTAAGCAAATTGCAGAAAAGGCTTTACAAAGAGGGGTGCTAAAATACCCAGGACTTTGTTACATCCAAGACAGTAAGAGTATAGCGTGGGTGACCATCGACAACACATTAGAATATGTCAAAGGTGATAAACAGATTACAGATGTAAAATGCATCGGATCAAATCTTATGTTTTTCTCTGGAGATAAACTGCTTTTCTCTTATGACATATCTATGACTGATGAAGATAAAGATCATATTATTGAAGAGGTCAAGAAAACAATCGGATTGGATAATTATGTCAAATCTTCTGAGCTTTCTACTCTTTTAGATAATATAATCGGTAATCTTGAAGATAAGTCCACTGTTGTAGACTATATCAATAGCTTATCTTATAACAAATTATTTGACGTACCTATTGTAAATCTTATAGGTACACTTACTGTTCCTGTGAAGATATCATCACTCGATGATGGTATTTATAAAGTAAAAGGCCAATGTATCATTGGCGGAAACAATACTACTGTTCAATCTTCTGCAGACGATGTTCTGTATCTTGTATCTCATGATGCTGATACTTCCAGCACAACAATCACAAAAATGCAAGGAAAATCTATTACATTGTATTTCATTCAGCAAGATGGTGAATATACGACTGATCGTTATGTCACTGAAAGCTGGATTAATGAACAGAATTTTGCAAATGCTGATTCTGTAAAAGAATATGTTTCAAATATCATTGAAGAAACTGTTCTGGATGTTTTAGATGATCATATTGACGCTGCTTTAGATAGAAAACTTGGTGGTATTGATTCTAAAGATTTAACAAATATATTTCAAGGAGGAAATTAATTATGGCAAAATTACAGTTCGCTACACTTTCTAATCTTCAGGAGTTTTTAAATCTGCATAACGTACAGATCGACTCTAAAATCAGTGAGGCTGTCAAAAACTCAATTAAAACAGTATCTCAGTCAGAAGACGGATACACACTTTATTTCTACACAAAAACTGCTCCAGTAACTATTGATGAAGCAGCATTTACTATTACTATTCCTCAGCCAACAGGTAAGGCAGATAAAGTAAAAGGAGCTATTTCCGGACATCTTGCAGGTCTTGATGCTAATGGTAATCTGATAGATTCTGGAAAGGCAGCTACAGATTTCGATGCAGCCGGAGCTGCTAACACAGCAAAAACAGAAGTAATGTCTTATGTTGGTACTATTCCTACTGGTGCTAAAGCTAAAGATGTAGTTTCTTATATTAAAGAAGCTGTAAAGACAGGCACATATGATGATTCTGCTCTGAAATCAAGTGTTGCAGCTAATACCGCAGCAATCAGTACTCTTAATGGAACCGGGGCTGGATCCGTAAAGAAAGCTGTTTCTGATGCAGTTGCTCAGATTGTTAACGGCGCCCCAGAAGCATATGACACACTGAAGGAAATCTCTGATTGGATTTCTTCTCATGCATCTGATGCAGCAGGAATGAATAGTCAGATTACTACCAATAAAGAGGATATCTCTAAGCTGAAAACACTTATCGGTACTCTCCCAAACACAGCAACATCTAAAGATATCGTAAGTTATATTGCTGAATATGTTTCTAAGGCTCTTGCAGATTCTGACCTTTCTCAGTATGCGAAAGCTGAAGATCTGACAGCCGCTGTAGGAAGAATTGATGCTATTGAAAAGAAATTACCTACATTAGAAGCTGCTGATAAAAAGAATGCTGGAGATATTACTGCTGTTAAAGGCAGAATGGATACTGCCGAAGGTAAGATTACTGCTCTTGAAAAAGATCTTGCCGCTGAAAAACCGAAGATTGCTAAGAACACATCTGATATCACCGCTCTTAAGGGGCTTGTTGGAGATGGATACGAAGCAATTCCAAGTGCGTCTATCAAAGGTTTATTTAGTGCGTAAAGTAAGGGGTTACTCCCCTTGCTTTCATTAAAGCGAAGGGATGTGCAGATAATGAAAGAACAATTTCTTAATTTACAAGGTCTTACTGAGCTTGTTGATTATATTAAAAAATATATAACTGATCAGCAAGAAGTCATCCCTTATGCATCTTATACATTGTTTCCAACAATTGGTAAAACAAATGCAATTTATGTGGACACAACCACAAATGCAATCTATAGATGGGATGATAATAATATCAAATATTATGCATTGGCATTTGATCCTGAAAAGGAATTCATCATGCAATGCGGTAGCTCGAAAGGATGATGTGAATGGCTACACAGACATTGAATACTCGTATCGCCCTTAAATCGGACACAACCGCTAATTGGGCGAAATCTACGCTTGTTCTATTAAAAGGTGAACAAGCGATTGAAATTACAGAATCTGGCGCTTACAAAATTAAAATTGGTGATGGGGTTAAAACATTTGCTGAATTGCCATATGCGACTATGACACCAGAAGAAATCTCTGCACTGATTGGTGATGGTTCAGTACAGAACGTAACTCTTGCTTCCGGTACTAACAACGGTACATTAAAACTGACTGTAGATGGAACAACTACAGATAATATTGCGGTAAAAGGATTAGGAAGTGCTGCATATAAAGGAGCTGGAGCTTCACAGGGACAAGTTCCTGTAAATGGAGCCGCTCTTGGAACGACAGCCAATGTTCCTGTAGTAACAAATACTTCCGGACAGTTAGTTCCGCATGCCTCTGGTGCTCTTGGTTCTGCCGCATTTAAAGGTGCCGAGACATTTGCAACAGCTGCACAAGGTGCTAAAGCAGATAAATCAGTTCAGTCTGTATCTATTACTTCTGGAACTAATAACGGCACAATTAAATTAACTGTTAACGGCAATGCTACTGACAATATTGCTGTTAAAGGGCTAGGTTCTGCTGCTTACACAGCTTCAGGTGCCTATGCTACATCCGCTCAGGGTGCAAAAGCAGACGCGGCTATGCCAAAAGCCGGTGGTACATTCACAGGTACAGTAACACTTGCAGCCGATCCAACTGATGCTTTACAGCCAACAACAAAACAGTATGTAGATGCCAAAATTTCAAGTTCTATTGCTGCTTCTGATGCAATGGTGTTTAAAGGAACACTTGGAACTAATGGTACTGCTACTGCTCTTCCTACATCTTCTGTTGTAATAGGCGATACATATAAAGTAATTACTCAGGTTTCTGTAGCTGCTGATAATTCTTATACAGGAGCTGCTGTGACAGCTAAGGTCGGTGACTTAGTAGTCGCTATGTCAAAGGATCCAAAATGGATTGTTGTACCATCTGGTGATGAAATCGTTACTACTGTTAAGTATTCCACTACAACACAGAATCTTACAACAAGTGCTAAGTCTGGAGAGATTACAGTAGGTGAAGCTGCTACAAAACAGGTAGATTCTTCTATCGCAGCCGCTTCTACTTCTACTAAGCTTCCAACTTCAAAAGCTGTTGCCGCTTTTGTTGAAGGAAAAGGTTACAAAACAACTGACCAGAAAGTAAAGAATACTCTTAATACTACTGCAAAGGCTTATGTAACTGGTACTACAAGTGCAACAACTGGTATTGGAGAACAGGTATTTGATACAGGTGTATATCTTGATACAACTGCTGGGAAACTTGTTGCTACTACTTTTGCAGGTGCTCTTCAGGGTAACGCAACGACTGCTACTTCTGCGGCTGCTTGTACAGGTAATGCTGCTTCTGCAACAAAACTTGCAGCATCAAGAAATTTCTCTCTTACTGGAGGTGCCGTTGCTGATGCTGTAGCATTTAACGGTGGAGGAAATGTTGCTCTTAGTGTTAAAAGTTTAAATACTGATTATTTAACTAATGGAGCCAATACTCTTATTTTAAATTGTGGGACATCTGTTTAAATGAAAGTGGCCTCTTTTATGAGGCTGCTTTACTAAATATGAAAATTATAGATTATATCTATTTAAATAAAAATTAAAAAAAGGAGGTGCACAATGGGAGAACAAAATCTCAATATACGAATCAAACATAAATATGATACGGAAGCTAATTGGAATAAAAATAATCCTGTTCTTTTAAGTGGAGAAATAGCAATTACAAGTGATAAATTCGGTAAACATAAAGTGGGAGATGGTACGCATAAATGGTCAGAACTCTCTTATGTAAAAGCTGATCTTACAAAAAGCGATGTAATAAGCGCTCTTGGCTATACGCCTCCTTCAAGTGACACTTGGCGAGGTATTCAGGATAATCTAATAAGCAGCTCTACAACTGAGTCTCTATCTGCTGCACAGGGTAAAATATTAAAAGAGTTAGTTGACGGGAAAGCTCCGTCTTCACATACGCATACTAAAAGTGAAGTCGGATTAGGCAACGTTGACAATACTGCTGATGCCACAAAAAGTGTTAAATATGCTATTTCTGCAGGTAGCGCATCATCTGCCGCTGCTCTTACTTCTAATGCTGGATCATCAACTCAGCCAGTATATTTCTCAGGTGGTAAGCCAGTAGCTTGTTCATATACACTTGGCAAGTCAGTGCCTGCAGATGCATTATTTACCGATCATACTTATGGAAACATGAAGGGTGCTACTTCTTCTTCCGCCGGAAGTGCTGGTCTTGTTCCTGCACCTAATATAGGAGAACAATTAAAATTTCTTCGTGCAGATGGTGCATGGGTAATTCCTACAAATACGACATATTCTGTAGGTACTACAAGCTATTCCGGTACAACTAAACTCTATACTTCCACAGGATCTGCTACAGATGGCACCATGACTCAAAATGCTATTACTTCTGCTCTTAACGGGAAATCTCCTACCTCTCATACGCACAATTATGCAGGAAGTTCTAGTTCTGGTGGTGCTGCAAACTCCGCAAATAAACTAGCAACTGCTAGAACCGTATCTGGTGGAACTGACATCACGCTAAGTTTTAACTATGATGGTAGTGGTAACTCCTCTGCAAATATCGGATTTTATAGTTCGTCTGCGAGTGTAGGCGACAAAAACAATTATCCATTCCATCGATTCGCAAAACTGGATACTATTGCTGCAAGCTATTCAGATAAATCAACCACATTCTTTATCTCACAGGATTATAGTGGTGGTGGCTTCGGTATTGTACGAATTGTATTACGTACGAATAACAGCAGCTTAGCATCGACAGTTGAAGTAAAATGGCTGGTTCGTTGTGGCTTAAGTGCGGATAGCGTACAAGTCGGAATTTACAATGTTTTTGGAAAGACTTACGCAGATGCCTTCTTTAAAACAGGAGGATCGTATGCTGGAACTTGTTTCCGTACACTTGCAAGTGGTGCGCGTGGTGGTATTAGCAGAACTTGGGTGCTGGTCAATTCTTCAGAAGTAAGTGGAACCTCTGCAACAGATGCAAAAACATCTACCGAGTGTTATGCTACTATTGCAGCTGCTGGTACCGCACTTCATAAACAAGCATATAGTAGTATCGTTTCTGGTACTGATAGCGGTACTGCATCTTATGCGAATAGTGCTGGCAGTGCAAATTCTGTTGCTTGGGGTAATGTTACAGGTAAGCCATCTACATTCGCACCATCATCTCATACTCATAACTATGCAGGATCCTCTTCTGCTGGCGGTGCTGCTACATCAGCAATTAAATTATCCACACCTAGAAAAATTGGTAACGCATCTTTTGATGGTACTGCTGATATTACCTTATCTCAGATGGGACTTAATGTTCCTGTTGAAATTACAAAAGCTAACTATCTTGCAAAAAAGAAAGCTGGAACTTTAAATGCAAATACCTATTACAATGTTATTGATGAATATGATTCTGCAAATGTTATTAACGACTCATCTGTAACAGCCAACAGTGCGTTTTCAAGTACTAAATCAGAAAAAACATATGCGAAGAAAAGTACACTTGTTAATACTACTCTCACAGCAAGTAAATGGACTGGATCTTCTGCTCCATATAGTTATGTATTATCCGTATCTGGAGTAACTTCTTCAAATATTGTAGAAATAGATTATGCTTCTAATGCTTCATCTGCTGCTATTGAAGCTTATCAAAATGCAATGTTAGCTGACGGAGGACAGACTACAAATCAAATTACTATAAAAGCAACCGAGAAACCAACTGTAGATATTCCCATTACTATTGTTATAAGAAATGATTTATAAAAGGAGGCGATAACATGGCAATTTACAAAGGTGAACAATGTCTTGCCGGAGTTGGTAAGAATGCAACTATTAAAATTGGGACTGCTAAAACAGGTACTTCGGCTGCAGTAACCAATTCTGGTACAGATACAGATGCAATATTAAATTTTACATTACCTAAAGGTGATCAGGGAGTCGGCATATCAAGTGTTATCCCTCATTATCTCGCAAGTCCTAAATCGCAAGGAGTGACCAGATCAACTACTGGATGGGCGACTTCTGCTCAGGTTATGACATCTACAAACAAATATTTGTGGTGTTATCATGAATTTGTTTTATCAAATAATAATCATCTGTATACAGATGCAACCGTTATAGGTGTTTATGGAGATAAAGGTGATCCGGGCACAACTGATTACAATGGATTGCAGAATAAACCGGTCGTTAATGGAGCTGTAACTGCTTATCAGTCAGATATTATGAAATCTCAGTTGAGAAATGTGACATTCTCTACTGAAGAACCTAAGACAACTGATGGTAAGCCTGGTGATATGTGGGTGGTGTATGGTGATGAGTAATATTAAAACTGGTGATATTTTAAATTTTGATTATACTGGTGCTGTTCAGAGTGTAACATTGCCTAAAGGAACTTATAAATTGGAGTGCTGGGGTGCTCAAGGTGGGTACAGTTCTTCTAATTCAGGAATAGAAGTTGGTATGGGCGGAAAAGGTGGATACTCCGCTGGAACTATTACACTAAACCAAAAAACACCCATATATATTTATGCTGGTGGAGTTGGTAGCATAAGTGGCAACGGTAAAGCAGATGGTGGATTTCCCAATGGTGGTTCATCTTGGGCTTCCAGCACAAGCGAAGGTGCTGGTGGAGGCGGCGGATCATCCGATATCCGTATTGGTACCGATTCATTGTATGCTCGTGTTATCGTAGCTGGAGGTGGCGGAGGTGGCGGAGAAGACAACGAAACTGGCGGATATGGTGGCGGTGAAACTGGCGGAACTTCAGGTTCTGGAACACCTGGTAGTCAAACTGCTCCAAGTGGATATTTTGGAATCGGCGGTCATACTTCCTATGATGGTGGAGGTGGTGGCGGTGGATGGTATGGTGCTTATCCAGCCGGTGGTCAAACAACTCCAGCTACCGGTAGCAGTGGAAGTGACACATCTGGCTCTCCTGGTGGATCTGGTTACGTTTATACTTCTGCTACAGCCTCTAATTACCCGTCAGGTTGTTTATTAAACTCTTCTTATTACTTATCTGCTGCTAAAACCATAGCAGGTAACACTTCTTTTACATCTCCCACAGGTTCATCTGAGACAGGGCACTCTGGTAACGGGTATTGTCGAATTACTGTTATTGAATGCAAGAATACGGCACTATATACCAGAATAAACAATTCAATGAAAAAGGCTACTGCATTTTATTTCAAATTAAATAATAACAAAATATACGGCGTTGGATCTGCTAATTATAATGGTTCTGTTATGAATTTTGATTATACTGGTTCGGTTCAAACTGCTACATTGGCTCCTGGTACATATAAACTTGAATGCTGGGGCGCTCAAGGCGGGAATGGATCATCTAATGGTAATTCTAATATAAATGCAGTTGGTGGTCTTGGTGGATATAGTGTTGGCACCATTACATTAAGTAAAACACAAAAAGTATATATATATTCTGGTGGAAAAGGACAAACTAAATCAAATACCGGTAGCTATTCTACTGTTAATGGTGGATTTAACGGCGGTGGGTCAAATTATACTTGTGGTTCCGGAGGTTCTGGTGGCGGTGGATCGGATATAAGGATCGGAACTGATTCATTATATGCAAGAGTAATTGTTGCAGGCGGCGGTTCTGGAACAGGATGGACAATTAAAGGTGCCGCTGGCGGTGGAATATTAGGCTTATCAAACTATAATTCATCTTACAATAGTACTCAAACAGCAGGAGGAATAGCTTATACTTCAGCTTACAATATAATGCCCACAGCTGGCACTTTTGGTATAGGTGGCAATGGTTCCGGTTCTTCAGAAGGCGGTTCTGGCGGTGGAGGCGGCTGGTATGGAGGTGGCGGAGCCGGATATACGGGCGGTTCTAGTGGTGGATCAGGTTATGTCTACACTTCTGTCACTGCTTCAAATTATCCAAATGGTTGTTTACTTAACTCTTCTTATTATCTTTCTAATGCTCAAACTATTGCCGGAGATCAATCGTTCCCTGCTCCTTCTGGTTCTACAGAAACTGGTCATTCTGGTAATGGACATGTAAAAATCACTAAATTATCAGATGTAATATATCTTACTCATGCTAAGAACAACATAATGGATTTTAATTATACAGGTTCAGTACAATCTAAAACTCTAAAACCAGGTACGTATACAATAGAATGCTGGGGTGGCCAAGGAGGGACTTACAGTAGTTACATAGGCGGATACGGTGGTTATTCCAAGGGTACTATTACTCTTACTGAAGCAACTACTGTTTATATATCTGTTGGTGGGGCTGGATCTTCCTCTTCTACTGCTGCAGGATTCAATGGTGGAGGAACTGGTATTTCTTCTGGTAGAGGTGGTGGAGGAGCTACAGATGTTCGTATAGGTCAAAATTCTCTATATTCAAGAGTTATCGTAGCCGGAGGTGGCGGCGGAGCTGGTGTAACAAGTGCCAATGCTAATCCTTGTGGTTGTGGCGGTGGAGAATATGGTGGAGATGGATATTACAATGATACCACTGGTTCTTATACTATAGGTCAAAATAGATGTGGTGGTAGTGCCTCACAAACTGCAGGTGGCAAAACATGGAGCACGAGCACTCAGGCTACTTTTGGTCAAGGCGGAAATGCTTCAGGCTACTCTTGTGGTGGTGGCGGAGGCGGCTGGTATGGCGGTGGTGGAGCCTATGACAGTGAATCTGACTCTGATGGACGTTGGGGTGGAGGAGGCTCAGGATATGTTTATACCTCTTCTACAGCTAAAAATTACCCTAACGGATGTCTACTAAATTCTACTCATTATCTCACAAATGCTCAGACTATCGCAGGAAACACTTCTTTTACTTCTCCTACAGGATCAGCAGAAACTGGTCACACAGGCAGTGGATTCTGCAGAATTACAAATTTGAACCCAACACAATATGGATTATACGTAAAAACGAACTCTGGTTGGAAACACATAGATTTATAAAAGGAGGGCTTAACTATGCCGATTATATTTCACGGAACAGGTAGTGGCGGCTCTGCTAAAAAACTAAAAACCGCACGAACTATTAATGGTACGAATTTTGATGGTACAGCTAATATTACTACTGCTAATTGGGGAACAACAAGAACCGTTACTGTAGGAAATACAAGTAAATCTGTAAATGGATCTGGAAACGTAAGCTGGTCATTAGCTGAAATAGGTATTCATCTTTCAACAACGGAGCCTGCAGCTAGTGACGGAAAGAATGGAGATATTTGGATTACTTATGAATAAAAGACTGAAAGGAAGGTGAGGCTTATGGCTTGTAGTAATGGATGTGGAACTTCTTGTGCTACCAACTGCACTCATTCATCATCTGGTGGATGTGGTGGTTCTTGTGGTGGTTCTTGCTCTACTAACTGTACTGGTGGATGTTCTGGATATTGTGATGGAACTTGTAAGGGAGGTTCAGGAAGTACTTGTTCTGACTGTACTGCCAAATGTGCTAATGACTGTACTGGAGCTTGTACAAGTGCTTGTGTAACCGGATGCACTGGCTGTGGGAACAACTGTGATGGAGACTGTACAAGCGCCTGTGCTCAAAGGTGCTCTAATGATTGCAATGCTGCATGTACTGCTACTTGTGCTTATGATTGCGAGCATACTTGCACTGCTTCTTGTGCCAACGATTGCACCAGTTGTGGTGGATCTTGCTCAAGTAATTGCTCAGGAAATTGTGATTCCGGTTGTTATACTGGTTGTTATGGTTGTGATTCTACCTGTTCTGGTGGTTGTTCTGGCACTTGTAATACTACTTGCACCACCACTTGCGCCAATGACTGCACTGGCGGATGTAAAGGAACCTGTACAGGTGGATGTGGTGGTTCTTGTGATAACTCATGCGGCTTTTCTTGTGAAGCTTCATGTGATAACAATTGTACTGCTATTTGTTCTGTATCTTCTGTGTACGGTGGAAACTCGGAAAAGAGTGTATTGAATTTTGCTTATACAGGTAAAGCTCAATCTGTAACCCTCGAACCCGGAAAATATGTTCTTGAATGTTGGGGAGCACAGGGAGGTTATCGTTCTAATTCTAGTTATGGTGGAAAAGGTGGCTATTCTACAGGAACTTTAACATTGACTCAAAAAACTACTATATACATATATGTCGGTGGATCTGGAAATTCTGTTACATCAGCATCAAATTCAATCTATCCCGGAGGTTTCAATGGTGGTGGATATAGATACAATTATAAAGGTGGTGGTGGCGCTACTGATATTCGTATTGGAAGTGCTTCTTTATACGCCCGTGTTATCGTTGCAGGTGGCGGTGGTTCTGATGGTAGTCCTAGTTGTAGTGGTGGGTATGCAGGTGGTGTATCTGGTACTAGGGGAAATTTTGGATGTGGTTCATATGGATATGGTGGATCTCAAACTGCTTCATATTCATCTTTAAGTGCTATTAATTCACAAGGCACCACAAACTCTTCTTCTAATTGTGCTGCTGGTTTTGGTTTCGGTGGTTTTGGATGTTATTACGCTTCAGGTTACGGTGGAGCCGGTGGCGGAGGATGGTACGGTGGACAAGGTACTTATCCTGATGGTTCTGGAGATGATGATGGTGGTGGCGGAGGTGGTTCAGGTTACGTTTATACTTCCTCTTCTGCTTCTAACTATCCTCAAGGCTGTCTTCTAAATTCATCTTACTATCTTTCTGATGCTTCTAATTTATCTGGCAATGAATCTTTTAAATCTCCTTCTGGATCTACAGAAACAGGTCATTCTGATAATGGCTATTGTAGGATTACCTGTTATATCAAAAAGAAAACTCTACATTGTAAAATGAACAATGAAATTAAAAAAGCAGCTCCTGTATTTGTAAGAATGAATAATAAAATCTACGACGCTGGCGCTAATGCTGTAATGGATTTTGCTTATACAGGAACAGCTCAAGCTATATCACTTCCAAGAGGACAATATATTATAGAGTGTTGGGGAGCACAAGGTGGTTACCGATCTTCTTCCGATTATGGTGGTAAGGGAGGATATTCTGTTGGAACATTAACTCTTACTCAGTCTACCGATTTATACATATATGTAGGTGGAGCAGGAAATTCTTCAACTACAAGACTGTCTAATAATTCAAGTATTTACGAAGGTGGATTTAATGGTGGTGGTCATCGTTATGATTATAAAGGCGGTGGCGGAGCTACCGATGTAAGAATTGGTAAAGATTCTCTGTACGCTCGTATTATCGTTGCGGGCGGTGGAGGTTCTGACGGTGCGACAAATAAAAAAGGAATGTACGGCGGAGGTCTTGAAGGTGGATCTACTACTGAAAGCTGTGGTTCTGGTGGATACGGAGGAACACAAACTGGAAATACATGGCTGACAACTACAAGATCAACAAATGCATCTTATGATACTGCTTCTTGTTATGCAGGATTTGGATTCGGAGGAAACGGTAATTATGCCAGTTCAGGTTATGGTGGTGCCGGTGGAGGCGGCTGGTATGGAGGTTCTGGTTCTTATCCAGACGGATCTGGTGATGATGATAGAGGTGGTGGAGGTGGTTCTGGTTACGTTTATACAGCAGAAACTGCTGTAAACTATCCAGACGGAAACTATGTAAATTCTTCTTACTACCTTACCAATGCGCAAACTATAGCAGGAAATCAATCATTTAAATCACCTGATGGAGCAAATGAAACAGGGCATACCGGAAATGGTTTCTGTCGAATCACCCGTAAATCAGGAAAAATATTTGTAAAACAAAACGGATCATGGATCAAAGTGTAATGCTTTGGTCCATGTTTAAATTACAGGAGGAATTGTTATGAAACTTATTTTAAAAGATGGACAAGAACTAACTATTACTCGTGCTAACGATACATATTCATATGAAGGATATAAAGATGGGTTGGGAAATGATATGAATAGAAATATCGTGGCTACTATTTCTATCTTCAACTCTGATAAATCCTTGAATACAATCAGAGATATGATCACTGACGAGAATAGAACTGGTTTTAGAATTATTTATGGGAATACCCAGAAAGATTATACTGGAATGAAAATTGAAAGTATTTCAGAAGAAATCTCCAATGAAAGAAGTGTTATTAATATCTCATTAGCTACAGATAAAACCATAGCTCCTACTGAGACCACTGGAACAACAACAGAAAAAACTAAAGAAGAAACTAAAGAAAAAACGGAAACAGCTTCTGATAAATAATTAAGAATGAAAGGAATATAAGGATATGAGAAAAATAATCGTAAAGGTTGATAAAGAAAAAGCTACAGAGCTTGAAAGAGTTAATTTTGAATTAAACTTCGTAAAAGACATTGTACAGAGAGTTATTGAATCACATCCAAGCGATTTAGAACTCATCAATGGAGATACTCTTATGTCTTACAATAAACGTGGTGCAGAATTACAGAGAAAGTATGCTGCTCTTGCAAATGAGATGGAAAAGGAATACATCCCAGAATACCTCGAAGGTCATCAGTATAGTTGGATTATTCCAAATAATTCTGATGAAATGACTATTACTATTAAATGTAATTGTGAGATTCCAGAATTAGAGGGAATAGCATGAAAAGAACAGAACAATATTCGGACCAGATAGCTAGACTTTATCCATCTAAGAAGGTAAAAACCGATGACGGACAAAGAATATTAACACAGAGTATCACTTTTCAAGTAACTGATGATTGCAACCTTGCATGTCTATATTGTTACCAAGGACACAAAGGAAAAAATCGAATGTCGTTTGAAACAGCTAAGAAATTCTTTGATTTAGTTGTATCAGGTGAAAAAGGTTTTAAATCTTATATCAATCCAGAGAAATCTCCTGGATTGGTTGTAGATTTCATTGGAGGAGAACCTTTTCTTGAGATAGAGCTTATAGATCAAATCTGTACTTATATTATGGATAAACTCATAGAGTTGGATCATCCTTGGGCCATGAAAACTATGTTCTCTATTTGTTCAAATGGTGTTTTATACAGGGACGAAAAAGTACAAGCATTTCTTCGTAAGTGGGCCAATAGATTATCTTTCTCAGTTACTATTGATGGGAATAAAGAATTACATGATTCCTGTCGAGTTTTTCCAGATGGTGGTCCAAGTTATGACATAGCTGTCGATGCTGCGTCAGATTGGATGAAACGTGGAAATCATATGGGAAGCAAGATCACAATTGCTCCGGGCAATATCAGCTTTCTATACGATGCTATTAAGCATATGGTCGATCTTGGATATGATGAAATCAATGCCAATTGTGTATATGAAAAGGGTTGGACACCTGTACATGCAACTGTTCTTTACGATCAAATGAAACGCATATCTGATTATTTCTTGGAACAGAATTTTGATTTTGAACGTGATTTCTTCTGTTCCCTTTATAATGAAGACTTCTTTCAGCCTAAAGATCCTGATGATTTACAAAGTTGGTGTGGAGGCGTTGGTAATTCAATGATTGCTTGCGATCCTCAAGGTCGCATATTTCCATGTATCAGATATATGGAATCTTCTCTTAATGGAGAGCAAGAACCGTACTCTATTGGTGATGTAGATAATGGTATAGGATGCACAGAATGTTATAAATGCAGAATTAATTGTATGGCAAAAATAGATAGAAGGACACAGAGTACAGATGAATGTTTCTATTGTCCTATAGCTGCAGGATGTTCTAATTGTTCTGGTTATGATTATCAAGTGAATGGTACTCCTGACTCAAAAGCTACTTATATATGTGTTATGCATAAAGCTCGTGCTCTTGGGAATCTGTATTTCTGGAATAAATATTATAGAAAAAATAATATGAATAAACGAATGAAAAACTATGTGCCAGATGAATGGGCGCTTGAGATTATTTCTGAATCAGAACTTAATATGTTGAAAGAACTTGAAAGAGAGGATTAAAAGCCTCTCTTTTTTATTGACTAAAAGGAGGCTTGATATTATGGCAGAAATTAAAGGAATTGATGTTTCCAGATGGAATGGAAACATCGACTGGAAAACTGTTGCTAGTTATGGAATGGGCTTCGCTATCCTAAGAATTACAGAAAAAGGAAATATTGTTGATAGCACATTCGAACCTAATTATAAAGGCTGTATTGAGAATAAAATTCCTGTTGGAGTCTATAAATACAGCTATGCTACTACTATTGCTCAAATTAAAAATGAAGCAAATGTAGTTATTAAAACATTGAATAAAAGAAAACTGGATTATCCTGTGTTTCTTGATATAGAGGATAAATGTCAGGAGAATTTATCTGACAGTTTAATGATGAAAATGATCGAAGCTTTTAGAGCTATTATTGTCAAAGCTGGATATAAATTTGGTATTTATTGCGGTTATTCTTGGTATCAGAACCAATTACCAGAAGGTGCTAAAAAGTACGATTGTTGGGTTGCTCGATATCCTAATAATGATACCGGTGAATTACAGGAAAGATTAAGAGTTCCTGCTTCTACTGGTGTTATTGGATGGCAATACTCTAGTAAGGCAACCATTCCTGGTGTTCCAACAAAAACCGATCGAAGTGTATTCTATAAAGACTATTCTAAATCTTCTACTACTTCTACAAACTCTCTCAAACCAACAACTACACAAGGAAGTGATGCTATGAACAAAGAAAAGGCTATTGATGCTCTTATTGCTTGCGCTGAAAATGAGGTTGGATATTTAGAGAAGAAATCTAATTCTCAGCTTGATGATAAAACTGCAAATGCAGGTTACAATAACTACACTAAATACTGGAGAGACGTATATCCTCAGTATCAGGCACAGGCTTGGTGCGCTGCATTTGTGAGCTGGTGTATGATGAAAACATTCGGTCTTGATGTAGCTAAAAAACTCCTTAAACATTGGCCTTATGTATACTGTCCTACTCTTGGAAATCTCTTCACAAAGTATGCAAATCCACAGCGAGGAGACGTTGTAATCTTCTATCGTAACGGTACTTTTGCACATACAGGAATTGTCACAAAAGTTGAAGGTGATAAGTTTTATACAATTGAAGGGAATACTTCAGGAGGCTCTTCTATTGTTCCAAATGGTGGTGGAGTTTATGCTAAGAGTTATTATAATTCAAATCTCCCTGGAACAAAGTTTTGTCGTCCAGACTATTCTATTGTCACATCTATTCTAACATCTAATACTTCTTCTACATCATCTCCTGCACCTTCACAGCCATCTTATACTGCATGGGTAGGTTCTTGTACAGCTAATGGAACAGATGTATTCTCAGGCGCTGCAGGAGCTTCTAAGCTGGCTACATATCCTAAACTTAATGCAGGTAATCTTGTGGATATCATTGGTGAATCTGGTACAAGATATCAGGTTCGTATCGCTGCAAAATATATAGGGTATGTAGAAAAATCTAACATTAAAAATCCTAATACTCCTGCTGCAACAACTACAAAGAAATATCCATTTGTAGGAAAAGTAACTGCAAGTAAATTGAATGTTCGCAAAAAACCCGGTACCGAACATCCATTACTTCCAGAGTATCCGATGTTAAATAAAGACAATCTTATTAATGTCCTTGGAGTTACAAAAGATACTAAAGGTGACAGATGGTACAAAGTATCAATTACTAAAAATGAATATGTTGGCTATGTATCAGCCAAATATATTACTAAGGCATAAGGAGGTACGTCATGGGTATTGAACAGATACAGAAAATCCATGAGTTTGGTGAGATCAATGTGATCATATCTTTACTTCTTTGTGCAATGCTTGTTATAGCTTTAAAAGCTGGATGGGAGAAACTTCTTGATACTCTTGGTCTCGAAACAAAAGCATCTCTACAGAAGAAAGCTTTAGAGAAGAAGTTGTCTGATATGGAACAGAAAATTGCTGATTTTGAGCAGTCTCAGCATAATTATCATGATCAGTCCATTAATGTCAGAGATAAACTCGAAGATAATCAGAAAGTCTTACAGGATGGCATTAATGAACTGAAGACGCTTCTCATCAATAAAGAAATTGATGATATAAGAACAACTATTTTAGAATTCTCTAATACTGTTATGAACGACAGAGACTATAATAAAGAACAATACGAACATATTATTGATTTGTATGATAAATATGAAAAAATTCTTGAGCAGAACGGAATGACCAATGGTCGTGTTACTGCCTCAATGGAGTTCGTATTAAAGAACTATCAAGATTTAATGGACAATGGTTTTAAAAAATAATCCTTGCATTTATATGTAGGGATTATTTTTTATGGGGAAGGCTATATGGAAAATAAATTTTTATCACCTGAAATAAATCAAAAAATTTATGATTATTGTAAAAATACGATTACTGATTCACTGAAATTTTACTTATATATACATATTGTCCCAAAAGAAATAAATTCATATGGACATGATAAGTATTATGTAGGAATTACTTCAAGACATCCTAAAATACGATGGATGAACGGACTTGGATATAAGACACAAATGTTTTATAGAGCAATTGAAAAGTATGGTTGGAGTAATATTGAACATAAAATTATTGCCTCAGACTTAAATCAAACCGAAGCTGAAGAATTAGAAAAAGAAATTATTTTATATTTAAAATCTAATCAACCAGAATATGGGTATAATATTGCTTCTGGTGGAATGTTTGTTGGTGGACATTGTGTAAAAATTGCTCAATATGACTTAGATGGAAATTTTATTAAATCATATCCCAGCATAGGAAACGCTGCATTAGAAATAAATCAAAATAAAGAGAGTGGTGGAATACGTTGGGCACTATCTCAAGAAGGCCGTACATGGAAGGGATTTATGTGGAGAGAATATGAAGAAGATCCTATACCAAAAATAGAACCATATATACCCTATGATTGTCGTACTCCTATCTTACAATATGATTTATATGGTAACTTTATCAAAGAGTGGGATAGCCTGAAAGAAGCATCTGATTATTATAAAACTTATTGTATATCAAATGCATGCAGGCAGCTGGCTCCTACCGCTGTTGGGTTCCAATGGAAGTATAAAAACGACGACAGAATTATAAAAGATATTCATAATAGCACTAATAAGAAAACAATTTATGTATATACATTAGATGGTCAATTTATTAATCAGTATGAAAGTATTTCTGATGCAGTTAGAAAATTAAATATACCAATTAATCGTTCATATTTGGATGTGTCTAATTGTTATGCTGATATTCGGAAAAATTCTTCACATGGATATAGATGGTGCGATACATATTATGATAAATTACCACCACTATTACAACGTGGGAAACCTATTATTCAACTTAACAATAATAAGCAAATTATAAATATATTTAATAACATGAATATGGCAACTAATGAAACATCAGAAAGCCGATCAACAATTACAAACAGTTCAAACAAAGATAGGTTAACCAAACGTGGATATTATTGGAAATTTGCATCTGATATATCATCAGATAATCTAAATTTTATTAATGAAGATATTAAAGAAAAATATTATGAAATGACCGCATAAAATTTTATGGGTAGTCAAGCATTATACTTGGCTACCCATTTTTTTTACTTTGATTCTTTATCAAGCATATTCCGAACGTCTTCTACAGAAAGTCCTTTTTCTCGAAGTAATCTGGCAAGATTTTTCATAGACTGTTCTTCTTTTGCGGCTGCTTCTTTCTTCTCTGCTGCAACAAGATCTTTAGAAAGATTCTTTTTCTGCACTCTCAAGCCTTTGATATCTTCTGTAAGCTTAGTAATTTGTTCTTCTATAGATGTAATTTGTGCCTTAATTTCTTCTGATGTAAGCTCTACTTTTCTTACTCTTGCCATTTTTTAACTACCTCTTTTCGATTTAATAAGGGTGAAATAAGGGTGAAGTTTTTAAGAAGTGCTTGTTTTATAAGGCTCTAAGTCGGTTTTTCATGGGTACCGGAAACCACTGCTCTATCCACTGAGCTACAGGCGCGTATCTTGAAAATCAATCTTTTGAAACCTTTGTAAATACTGAAAAGTATTGATTTTACTGGCTTTAAAGCCACTTTATAAGAGATATTCAGTTGTCAAACTTGATACCTAGTCGTGTTAGTTTATACCCTTTTCACCCTATTAAATTTAATTCATAAGGGGGAAATAAGGGGGAATATTTCATTTTCCGCATTGATAAGGGGGAAATAATTATTGCTTCATCCTTATCCGTATGCTATAATTTACTTAACACATAATTCATATTATCATAATTTTGGAAAAAAGTAAAGTTTTTTATTTTGTAAGTAAAATTAGTGTAATTTTGTACAACGGAGGGATGTATATGGCAAGAAGGGAAAAAGGTTCAGGATCATGGGATACTGTAACAAAGAATGACATTACATACTATAGGTACCGTAAGAAATATGTTGGTATGACAAGCCGAAAAGAATTTGTAGGAAGGACAAAAGCTGACGTAAAACGCAAGATACAAGAATTTGAAGCTAAGAGTATGAGGGTTAACCAAAAAGATTATCGTAAGATGACTCTTGGGGAATGTATAGATAATATCCTGCAGACGTTGGAGCCGACTTTCAAGACAAATAACTATGCTACTCTTCAGTCTACAAATCGCTGCTATATTAAAACTAATCCGATTGCTGATGTACAGATGGCTGCTATAGACAAGATTGTTATTCAAACATACTATACAAATATGTCGAAGAAATATTCTGAGAGCACTGTTAAAAAGACACGAACTCTTTTCAATATTGTTTTCGATTATCTTGTATCCTGTAACATCATCACAGAGAATCCTGCAAAAGGGATTAAGATGCCGCATAAGTCAAAATATGCAGTACAGAAGAAAGAGCACTCTTTCTTATCTTTAGAAGAAGCTGAGAAGTTTTATAAGACGGCTCTTATGAAAGCAGATTCTGCTTTGCCAGGCGTAAAGACAGGTGATTACATCTATGGACGTAATGCTAGGTTCTGTCTGTTAGTTCTTTATACTGGTATGCGTATAGGAGAAGCTTATGCTCTCACATGGAAAGATATAGATTTTAAGAATAATACCATTAACATAGATAAGACAATGGAGCGTATCAAAGTAGATAGCAAATATCAGTGGCTCATAGATACACCAAAGCGTCCTAAGTCAATCAGAGTCATTCCTCTGGCGAATCGTGCAAAAGAACAGCTGCTCTGGCTTAAAACTGTATCTCCTGGACTGAAAGCATCCGGAGATGACCATATATTCGTAACTGAAAATAATATTCCACCATCACAGTCAACTCTTACTAGGACGCTTAAAGCGATCCTCAAGAGAGCTGATATTGAATCTGACGGTTTCGGCTTACATGATCTCAGACATTCATTTGGGTCCATGCTGCTGCAGAAAGGATGGGAACAGAACCAGCCTGTAGATATTAAGGTAATATCAGAGATACTTGGACATGAAGATGTTTCCACAACTTATAACATATATATGCATATCATGAATAAACATAAATCAGAAGTCATAAATTTACTTGATTAAAAATAAGGGAGTTATATCATTTCGATATAGCTCCCATTTTTTACTATAAAAATATTGTTTTACGTATATTATCAGATATCCATTTAAGATACTTTTCTTTAGGAATCCTGTATGTATTTCCTATTTTTATTTTAGGAAAAGAACTTAGTTGAATAAGCTGATATGTTTTGTTACGTCCTATTTTTAGATGTTTTTGTATATCTGTTGGAGTTAACATTTCATCCATTCCATACTCCTTTTGATTATATGAGCCATATTTAAAGGACTCCATGAATAGCCTTTATTTGAAATTACATAATCTACTTCATCCTTAATACCATCAAATTGACCCACATCAGATAAATTCCTTCTATAAGACTCTTCTATATCATCACCACGTTCTAAAATTTTAATTAATCTATCCCTTCGAGGAACATCAATATAAAAAGATATAATATGCAAATCTTTGTTCTTCTTTAATTGTCTAAGCCCATGAGGAGTCAAGACAACTACTTTATCATCTGTACAGTCTTCTTTGGCTGTTCCATATTGCCAACCATTGTAAGAAGCATGCTCAGCAAAAAGATCTTTTTCTATCATATCATTAAATTGCTCTTCTGTAATAAAATGATACGTTTCTCCATCTACATCTTCTTTTCTCATAGGTCTAGTAGTATATGTAACTATTTTATTAAAACCTAAAGCAATAAGCTCTCTTTCGATAGAACTTTTACCTGATGCTGATTCTCCTACAAGTACTATCATTCTTTAGTCTCCTTTGTATAAGTAATTAACTCCTTAGCATAAGGAAGAGTTAAAATCCAATCACAGAACTGATGCCATTCAGTTAATTTATGAGACTTCCTCTGAAAATACATAGAACGGAGATTTTCATAATTCAAACTGAGAGTTCTTGTCTGAAGCCATCCATTAGGCAACCAACGTACTAAAGCTTTCCAATAGCGTTTGTCTTTAGTCTCAATATATTTCTGTCTATAATGCTCACACTGATTAATAATAGCTGTTGGGTCTTCAATCTCTGAATCGAAATCGTCTGTTTCAAAACATTCTAAAGTAATAGGTGTACTAGCAAGTTTGTGCATTGTACTGGAACTATTAGCTACTGTTCCTACTTTGTATGTATCGTACTCTTTCCACCAATAAAGCGGTGCAGTGATAGTAACAGCTACAGAAATCTGTCTTAAAAATTTTCTATGCTCTGGTCCGGCACTGATAAGTCTCTGACATAAATCCATATCGTTTGGACCAATAATATAATCCGTCATACCACAGCTATGATCTCCGTATACAAAAGGACAATGATAGCATTCTTTATTAATATAATTACTACTATCACTCTTACTATGAGACATTAACGGCAGTCTCATTCCATAAAGTGCTTCCTCAAAGTTATATACATGTGTTCTTTCAAATTTCATAGTTAAACCCTCCACTTTTTAATAGCTTTATTAAAAATTTCTATATCTATTTCTGGACCCATAATATTTATGTCAATATCTTTTGGTAATCCAAAAGATAAGACTCCCAGAATAGACTTTAAATCAATAACATATCTTCCGAACTGTGCATCAATATCACAATTTTTAAATCTATTGGCAATACTGACAATTTCTGTAGCATCTGTCGAATCATTTAGTCGAATTTTCATCTTTATCCTTTCTTTTTGTTAAATAGTATGATATAGTGTAGATGGTTGTTCTATACACTTCACTTGTACACAACCAACACACATTTTTCTTTAGAGGCACTCTATTCAGTGCCTCTATTTTTTATTTATCTGTACTTCCAAATCCACCATTACGAGTACCCTCAGTTTTATCATCTTCTGTAATTCCATAAGGTAAGAAAATCCCCTGACAGAAGCCATCACCTTTAGCTACTTTCATAGTTTTAACCCCTTCATTGGTAATTTTAACCATAATATGCCCTTCGTTATCTGAATAGAAATAATCACTGTCAATGATGCCAACTGTGTTCTCAAGTCTTATTCTATATTTAAAACCTAAACCACTTCTTGGAAACAACATTAGTACCCAATCATTGTTCATTCCGCAACGAATACCAGTTGGAATCTTAATTGTTTCTCCCGGCTCTAACACAAATGACAACGGTGAATAGAAGTCATAGCCAGCACTACCTTTAGTTGCTCTCTGAGGAAGTTCAATAGGGTAATATGCATCTTTAATTGTTTTATCAGTAATCATTGACGGCTTACTGAATGAATCTTTCCATGCTGTTTCAAACTGTTCATAAGATACTTTTTCAAATTTTGCAACTCTTTTTGCCATATTAATAATCTCCTTTGTGTATGTAATATTGTGATTCTTTTATTGATAAGTTCATGCTAAAAATGTAATTCTTCATCACTTAGTCTGATTTGAATATAAACATTTTTATTGTCTTTAGGAATAAATCCATATACATGAACTTTTTCATTTGGATCATCAAAACATAAAATATTAGTATTTTCATCTTCTGGTTTTAACAAGTCCATAGCAAATTTTCTTATTGCTCTTTTCTGTAAAATTCTTGATTTACTACGTAGATTATTAGCACACCATATCCATCCATAACCAATACCTTCAACATCTATCCAGCAACATATATCTGGACGACTCTCATCATCATACCAATACTCACATACTTCTATATTTTTATATCTTTTTATTGGTATTCTAATATCTTTCTTTTTAAGAATATAATATATATCATCAGATAAATTGAAGTCTTTTATTACTCCTTGCAATGTCATAAACTAATCTGACCTTTCATTTTATATTTTCTTTTAAATACTTAATATATTTGTCCCATTCACCTAATGAATGGATATATTCTTTAGTTTTTAAACATTTTTTCTTCATATCTTTTTTCAAATCAATTGTCCTATACTGCTTACTTTTTTGAAGTTTATTGGTCAAAAAAGCGTCAGTTACCCTAGAGATTAACAAGTAATCCTTGTTGTCCATAGAATCCAAAATAGCATTGTATTTTGCCAAATCTTCCTCAGGAATAGGGTAATCACATTTGGGTAAGTTCTTAGTCGAGAAAGGACTAATATCTGATCCCGCAGTTGCAGGCTTAAGAAAAGATGCTATGTATTCTAACTTACGAGCATGGAACTTAAATTCTATTTCTTTATCATTTTCCATGATGCTTCGTACAGTTCCTTCATCCTCAAGTGCTTTGTATAATTCTTCATAAGTCTTATATTCCGGTAAGCCAATATCATTAGCTATAGCTTTTAAAATATTGTGTCCTCTTCCTATAGATGGGATATAAGCTACAAGAGTAGAAAAACCATAATGATATATCTGAGCACCGCCATAACATTTAATATAAATATCATCAAAACTTGGATCTATTCCTCCAGAATCATCTCTGGGATAATCATTGGTACTTTGATCTATTGCAGCTTTTAGTCTGTAAGTACCTTTATATTTCATTAGATATTTTGCCATTTAAAAACCTCTTTAGAATCAGTTCCTTTCTTAAATCCAAAGAACGGAATATCTTCTTTAAAAGTATAATCATCATTAATATAGTAACAAGGATGTTCTTTTGTTTTAACACAGAAACATTCTTCTTGAGTCAACTCACAATAGTTGAGCATATGGTTCTCTCTGTAATAATCACAATTGAAACAATTCATTAAATCACTGTCCTATCATTTCCTTAGTAATTTCTTTATATATTGGATTGCAATCTTTATATTTACTTGATTGCAAAATTTCTAAGACCAATGTTTCTTTGTCTGTATTAAATCCAAGCGTAAATTTAGGAAATAATATACCTCCTGATACTCTAAATGGAGGACTAATTTTTACTGAATTAATCTTTTTTAGTCTTTTGATACAGTCGTGATATGAATATACTGGATTCACTTGATAATACTTTCTATTTCTCCAATCCATTAAATCCTTGCCTCCATATTTATAAAATCTATAATCTCACCATTGTCTTTCTTCTCTTCCATATCCTTTATAGCATCTTCAATTGAATCAAATTTACAAGTGCAAATGTGTCCTTTTGTAAGATTTACGAAAGAATATGTATGGTCTAATTTATTCATCATAATAGACACAACTACATTATCTTTTTCTCTTATAACTAAATATATATTATCCTTCATCTTTTAAACTCCTCTGCTAAGATTTCAAATTCCACATCCACATTATCACGTAACTTTAACTCATTGACAATGGTAATAAAAACGCCCACAAGCACCATGGAGATTCTGTAATTTTCATACCTATTATTACTGCTACAGCAGTTGAAATCCATGCTATTGCTTTTGCAAATTCCATATATTAATTCTCCTTTAATACCATAATAACTGCATTACACATACCAATAATCTTTTGAAATTTTTCATCTTTCGAATGAACGTTTGCGCTAGACAAGGCATATCCATTTTCTGCAATTTCTTTTATTGCTGACATCCATTCAACAACAATGTTACTACCAGATTTTTCTTTAAGCTGATTTTCAGCATACATTCTTTCTTTATCAATAACTTCTTTATCAATCATTGTTA
>ENA-OYYQ01000306-OYYQ01000306.1-human-gut-metagenome-genome-assembly--contig:-NODE-306-length-24930-cov-5.925347_pt1 | contig 24930 bp, 20 predicted proteins | sample MGYA00243252_ERZ653455 | MGnify/ENA primary metagenome ERZ653455 (study PRJEB26926, sample SAMN06164940) | human gut metagenome | biome: ENVO:00009003; feature: ENVO:2100002; material: ENVO:00002003...
ACGAGATGTCTTAGGGTCTCGTGGGCTCGGAGATGTGTATAAGAGACAGTTTATCCCTTTCCTCATAGCGGAAAGAGAAATTATCAAAGGTAATCATCGCTATACCCTCCATATAATGATTTCCCCAATAGAGGTATGGTCGAGGAACAGAAGTAGCGCTAAAAAGACAATTCCCAGCGCAGTCACTGCATACTCTTTCCACGAAAAACGGACAGGGTTCAGCGCATATCTCTTTCCTTCCAGTTCCAATCCCCGCGTTGTGCCGGATGCTGCTAATTCATCGGTTACTTTCAGGCAACGCATCAGCAAAGGGATCAGAATATATTCAATCGTAGCAAGCGGATGGATAAGTTGTTTCCATACCGTATCACCGATGCCGCGAATGTCCATTGTATTACGAATCATGCGGTATTCAATCCGTAAAGTAGGTATGTAGCGGAACATGACCACTAACGGAATTGTAACAGCCTGCGGCAATCGCATGCGTTGCAGCGATACCATGAGATCATCCATTTGTGTTGTGTGCAAAATCCATATTCCCATCATTGCAATAGGAACCAGTTTCAAAATGGTCACACCAAACACACTCATGATCACGCTGAGTACCGGAATAGAAACATACCGCAGTAAGGCATTGAGATAGGCAATGACAATATAAAAAATCAGCATCTTGGCGGCCCATTTTCCGCCATTGCCGACAGCAATGAATAGCGCAAAAGATGCAACAAGTACCAAACTGCAAATTTCGCCATTCAGAAAATAACTGACACATCCGATCATAATCAGCAGCGCAACTTTGCACCGTGGGTCTAAAGCTGCCGTTCTTTGAAATTGTCTTTGTGTAATGAGTTTCTTTATGTTTTCTTCCATACTGTTCTCCAAAAACAAGCGGGGCTGACATTGCAGCCCCGCTTTTGATTCAGGCACTCTACTGACAAATCTGGCGTCTGTCAGTTTTCGGAGCTGTTACTTCACCGATACAAGTCCGGCCTTAATAAAGTGCTTCTTCAATGCTTTCTGGCCGATGTAACCGCCAATCAAGCCACCGAGCAAGCCAGCCACTATAATGACAACAGGCATAAATCCAGATGTAATGCTAATCATGCCATCTATGTATTCCTGCGCAATGTTGTTCTTTTCCATCGCCCCTACAAAAGCGTCCTGCAGGAAGCTCATAGGCCCTACAATTGCACCAAAAGCAAAGATACCGCTGAAAATCGTGTAGGCAATCATCATGGACTTCATTGTGATTTCTTTTCTTCCCATAATCAAAAAATCACAAATGACACCGCCTACAATCAATGCAACCGGGATAAGCCAAAATCCGCCGACCAGCAGGAACAGGATTCCCTGGATTGTGCCGCAGATGGTGAACACGCCTTTCTTCGGGACTTTTGCCAGCAACAGCATCATCACGATTCCGTTGGGGATTGCTACGACAGCAGGATAAAATACGTTGGTAACGGGTCCGGCAATGCTCATTACGGTGCTGATAATCATGCAAATGATCCACATGAGCGCAGTCAGAACGCCGATCAGGATAAAATCCTTTGCATTCAACTTCTTATTCATGGTTGTTCCTCCTAAAATTAAAATGCGTTGTGTGGTTAGAGTCTTCTAACCACACAACGCATTTTAGCAATTTCATGCCCAATATCCAACCCAAAAGCAATTTCATTCTACCCAAAATCGGTATTTATTTTGGGTATGCAAAGCACCTATTTGATTCGGCTGGCCTCTCGATAATCTTTTGGCATAACTCCATACTTTTTCTTAAATGCAGCAGAAAAGTTGCTGGGCTTTGTATAACCCACAAGAACCGCTATCTGCCCAATGTTCATATTGCTCTCCAATAACAATCCTGCGGCTCGCTCTAACCGCTGCTCAATAACATACGCATGAACCGAAATGCCGTACATCATGGAGAATCCCCTTGATAATTTAGAGACGCTGATTTGAACCTGCCTTGCCAGTCCTTCACAGCTTGGCGCAAAGGCAAGCTCGCTGTCAATGATTCTCTTTGCCTCGATGATGCAATCACGTTCACTTTTTGATATGCAGCAGTATTCCGGCGAGAGGATTCGCAGCTCCAACACTTCGCTCAAATATACTGACAGCAATTCGTGGATTTTGCTTTCCAGAAACAGATACCCAAGCCCACCCCGATAATGTGTAAAGTCTTGTAACTCTGCGAAAATATGCTCCATATAGGGCGTTATGCTCACCTTTGAAATTCCGGTCAGCAGTTTCTTTTCATAGACGGTAATCTCGCCATCCTCGAAGTAGTCCTGTAATAAACGTTTGAAATATGGAACGGGAATTTTGATGTTCTTAAAATAGAAGTCGCTGTTTTGCGCATAACAGAGAGACTCCATTTGCCCGTGTCCACGGTAAATGCAGGATTCTCCCTTTGCAAGACAAGCGCCCTCTCTGCTGCCTGCAATATTCCACGACACGCCGTCGTTCAGGCAGAACAGCATTTGAATATAGTCCTCGCTGTTAACCCCGCGCACATTCATGTCAGAAAAATAATTCATCTTCCAGTCTGAAACAACGGCACCCTGTTTTGTCACCACCTGCGCAATTTGTCCGGTTCCCATATCAGAAGGAATCGGGATCGTTACGGTCTGCGGTGAATTGGAGAGCAGATCCCGATAGAGGTTGTTCATGTATTCGCTTGTCATTGGATGCCCTCCTTTTTTCGGTTAGCAGTGACTAATGTACTAATATAGTTTACACGATTTACGCCTGAAAGTCAATTTTCAGCACGAATGCAAGCTGCTACAGAAAAAATCAGGGACGTTCCCGCAGGGGCAGAGTGCCATGTCGCGCAGTTCGGGTACGACGAGGCGCAGACGCAGACACGGTCAACCGGCCGTGTGCGAGGCGAAGCGTTACGCTATATGCGGCATCGAAAACCACGGCTTCAGAGAGGTTACGAACGGGGGCAAGAAAGCGGCAAGCAATGCAAAGCGGTACCCACTTTGCGAAAACAGACGGATTCCGTTCACACGGAACCCGCCTGTTTCATGCTTGTTGGGGCGCTGCCCCAATCCCCGCAGAACACAGAGTTTGTGTTCTGAAACGATGGATAAATCCATCGGCTGCGCGATTCTGCAAATCGCTTATGGGCAGGCAGCTCAACGCTGCTCCGCCTCTTGTTCCCGTCGTTCATTCGCTTCCTCCTGCTCCTTGTCCAGCTCCAGAATGCGGTCGATATTGGCCTTAGCCGTCAGCAGCTCTTTCATATCCTCGCGGGCTTTTCGGTAGTCGGCGTAGGCGGCTTTCTTCTCCATCAGCAGTTCGGCGTACTCGGTATTCAGCGCCTTGATGGTGGGGAGCTTCTTGAGGCCAAGCCCATCAAAATAGTTCTTTGCGGCCTTGTGCAGCGTGATCTCGCTTTCATGCTCAGCAAGGAATTTCTTAGAGTAACCGGCTTTGCGATAAGCGGCATAGGTATCGCGGCTCTTGGCGTAGTTCACAATATGCTTCCGCAGCACAGCAATCTCGGCCATGCGCGTTTCCGCAGACTTGATCTTTGCGGAAAGGTCGTTGAAACGGGCGGATGCTGCCGCCGCTTTCTCTGCAAGAGCGGTATAATCCAGAAGCTCATTCTCTTGCAGATACGCCACCGTCTGCGCCATCTGCTTGAGGTTAAACAGAGTTGCCCAGCGCGCATATCCAGCACCCTTGCCAGCGCGTAATTTTGCCTGAATGTCAACCAGCAGATTCCCGCTTTTCTTTTCTGGAACGGTGATTTCTGTTCGGCGCTTTCGCGGTGTGTGCGTCTTTTCACCGGCAATCACCGCGCGGAGATCTGCGGGAGTATAGCCGTCACCGAGGGTATCCATGCGAATGGACTTTTTCTGTTCGCCGCCTAACAGGGACGGGACTTTCTTGCCCTTGACCTCATACCCGGCCTGCCGCAGCAGCTCCAGCAGCGCTTCAAAGCTATCGGGCTTTTGTGTCAGCGCATCGTCAATGGCTGTGCAGATTCGCTCCCGGTGGGAGGGCTTCTTTTTGTCGCCCAGCCACTGGTTGTAGCTCTTGCCGTGGCGCTTCGGATTCTCCACGATGGAGCAGCCGTTCTCGATGCAGATGGTATCGTTGAGCCGCCGCACGGCGCGGCTGCTACCCCAAAAGTTTCGGAATTTTCGGGTCTGGCTGAGCGCGGTGGAGTTCCAAATCACATGATTGTGAATATGGGCTTTGTCAATATGGGTGCAGACAATGTAGGCGTGATTGCCTTTGGTGAAGCGCTTGGCCAGCTCACAGCCCAAACGGTTCGCGTCCTCCGGTGTGATCTCGCCGGGGACAAAGGATTGCCGCAGATGGTAGGCAATCACATTATCCTCGCCGCGCACTCTGCCGGTCTTTTGAATGTACTGATTCTTGGTGAAAAGAAACTCGGCGTCGGCGATCCTGCTGTCGCATTGCCAGCTCGTAATCAGCCTGCCGCCGTCCGTCTTTTGCGGATTTTCGGTGTAGTCGATGATGTCGCTGATGGCCTGTCCCACCGTGCGGCCTTTGCCGGTGTGCAGGGGCATCAGGCGCGTGGTTGCCATGGGTGTTCACCTCCTTGAAAAGCAAAACGGCCTGCCGAAGCAGACCGTTTTATTCTTCATTTATCGGATTGATAGCGGATAATCGGAACCTGTTTTACCTTTCCTCCAATGGTTCGTCGTTCCAGAGCAAAGATCATATCAGGGGTGCGTTCGAAAAAGCCTTCGTCCTTTTTCCAGCTCATGCCGCATTTGCAATGCTGCAAGCCTATGAACTGCTGCTTCATCTTTCTGCCGCAGTTCGGGCAGACCTTATTACTGTTTCCCATATTATTCAGCCCGCGCTAATCTATATAGACTGCGGATGGATTCCACGACCGTATGCCACGACAGGTCGGCAGCATAGGAGAACTTCTTCTGATAAGCCCGCCACAGCTTTTCCATATTTGAGTCGGCCTCGACTTCATCAAAGGCCGCAGGCGCGTCGGCAAGATACTTCTCTGTACCGCGTTTCTTGGCCGTTGCAATGAGCGCCGCCCGGAGATCAGCAGGAACGATACTCTGTCCGTGGAGCTGGCTCAGAATGTGCAGATCATAGAAATCTCTCATGCGGGTGTTGGTGGTAACACGGGACACAACGGTTTCCAGCTTCTCGGCCAGAACGGTTTCCAGATTGTACGCCCAAATCTCAATGGAGCGATCCTCCAGCATCAGTTTGAAGCTGTACCGCACTTCGCGGGGCGTGATGGCGTCGCCGGTGGAAATGTCGATCTTGAGCGGCGTTATCACACCGTCAAACTCCGTTTCCATACTGACGCGGATGCCCGGATACTCGGCCTCGTCCATGATTTCGGAAATACGCTTGACCCGGAACTCCACGCCATCGTCCACCGGCACGGAGATGATGGACGCAATCATGTTTTCCACTTCCTCGATGCCGACCGTCGCACCCTTTACGGTTGCGTCAACGTCCATCGTGGAGCGGGCGTCAAGGCCGACCATGGCAGCCACCAGCATCCCGCCCTTGAGGATGAACTTGTCCCGGTATTCCGAAAGAGTAATGCGCTCCAGAAAGCGCTCCATCATGTAATTGCGCATCAGGATTTGTGCATCTGCGGATTTGTCCTTGGAGAGATTGCGGATCAGGTCTTTGAGCTGCCGCGCGGTCTTAATCATAAGAGTACCTCCAAATACTGCCGAAGCAGTTTTTCAACACGGAACATCTGCGCATAGCGCATCAGATTCCGTAAGTTCTTGTCTTTTCGTTTTGCGTATTGCTTGAGTGCATCCTGAAAGGTCTGCGTCTCGATCCCGCTGCGGCTGCGGATCAGATCGCAGATGGTACGCTCCATATCATAGACGGGAACGGGATTCCCGAACGGTGTGTTCATCGTGACGATCCCCACGTCATGCAATTCTTTCTTGATGGTGTAGACCTTGATGCCATCCGCTTGCAGACTGGCGGGATTGTAGCCAGTCTTGACCGTGATGGAATACGGACTCGGCTCCCGGTCGGTCAGGTCATGGAAAAACAATGCGCTTTCATGGGAGAATACGGCCTGCGCACAGCGAAGGTGCAGCAGGTACATGGCGTCCGTCCATGCGTCGGGCGAAACATAAACGCCGTGCGCTGCCTGCTCCACGCCGCGCTGCTTAGCGTAGGCGTAAAACGTGGACTTGGCAATACCGATTTCCAAAACCTGCGCGGTTTTGACGATCCCATTGTTTTGCTGAAAAAGCAGATCAAGCCGGTCGTAGGCGGTCATGTTATCACTCCCTTCTTGCTAATATTATATCCGAGATTAGCAAGAAAGTAAACAGCGATTTTAGAAAAGCAAGCCGAGGCGTTCGCCCCGGCTTGCACTTTAACTATGAATGAAGTTTTTCATGGCAGAGTTCACGTCTTGCAGCTTGCCAAGTCCCTGCACAGCCAGCATCGGAAGTCCCATCGGGCTGATCAGAAACGCCAGCACAAGGAGGATGATGCCGTTCTTTACGGAGTAGGTAATCAGCACGGCGAAAGCCAGCAGGGAGAGCAGTCCGCTTGCCAGCTTGAACACGAAGCCGGAACAGGACAGCAGCCCCGCGCACAGCCAAACGAACAGGGACAGGATAAGCGACAGCGGCGCAAAGAGAATTTTCAGGATGAACATTTTGCGGCCTCCTTTTCACAAAGTGCGGTCAGCGCGTCACGCTCTTTGGCGAGCTTTGCTTCTTCCTTTTCGGTCAGATCACGATCTCCACCCGTAATCTCCATCATGCGGAAATTCTCATAGGCATCCAGCAGAGAATCCAACAAATCTTCGGGCGTATGGCAAAAGTCCACGGTGTTCCAGTCCTGCCGATAGCAGTCAAAGCCCATAACGGTGTAGCCCTTGCTGGTGAGGACAACTTCAAAATCATCATCGCGGGCGAGGTAGTCAGAAAATACCTTCAGCACAATTTCGTTTGTCAGCATGCGTTCCGCAGCTCCTTTCCAAGCGGTCAAATCTCTTTCTGATATTAGATTACTTTGCTCATTAGTGTTTTGCAAGGATGCGGCAAAGTCATACGAATAGTTTTCGCCTTTTGCCCGACATCTAACCATATCACATAATCCTTCTTTAGTACAGCTACCTGAACTAATTTTCTCCAGATGGGAAATATAATGTTGGTACAGTTACAGGGACGGGAGGTGTGGTACTTGCAGTTGAATGAAGCCGTCAGCAGGCGTTTGGTCGAGCTGATGCAGGAGCGCGGCATGACGCAGTATCAGCTTTATATGAAAAGCGGCGTACCGAAGTCCACCATCGGCAATCTTGTGAACTGCGCATACCCATCCATGAAGCTGCGGATCATACACGAGCTTTGTCAGGGATTGGAGATCGACCTGAGCAGCTTTTTTGCCTCGCCGTTATTCGATGAAAATAATCTGGAACCGTAGAAGCTCCGATGCTGTTTTGCGTCGGGGCTTTTGCTTTTGTACGGGCAGGGGCGGCGGTTATTCCGCCGCCCCTGCGACTTATTTCAGCGCCGCCAGCGAGGAAACGATTTTCTCCGCCGCCGTCCATATCCGCTCCTGATTTTGCTGAATGTCCTTCAGATCGGCCTCATAGATACGTCCCGTCTCGTGGGCGCGGCGGGTGAGCTGATTGAGGTTGTTGCTGGAATACCGAAGCAGGGACACCAGCTCCCGCAGCTCCGGGAGATTGAGCTTTACCACGTATCCGTCAATCGCCATCTTGCGGAGATACGCCGCCATGTTGGTGGTGCCGAACTGCGCCATCTTCGTTTCAATCATTTCCCGCTCCTGCGGTGTAACGCGGAATTTAAGCTGAATGTCCCGTTTGCGCTTTGCCATCGCTCAACGCTCCGGAGATTTGGACTTCGCCGAAATTTTCGGCGAAGTTGTTTCAGGCAGCTTTTTCAGCATATCCCGGACAGAGGTTTTCTGCTGCTCCTGCGCGTAGGCTTTGCGGGTCTGGCTGAGAAACAGATCGACCAAACCGGGATGGCTGCTGACGGCCAGATAGCAGTTGCGGTCAGTACCCCATGCGTCGGGATTGGCGGGGATGGACATGGCGTTTGCCCAAGCCCTGTTGTCGGGAGAATAGCGTCTGTCCCAGTCCGCTTGACAGACGGTGATGGCCAGGACATAAAATGCGCGGTCATAGCCAAACTGCTGCACCACCTGATCGACTGCCGCTGTATCCAGCCGGTTATCCCGGTAGTGGTCACGGATGGCGGTTTCAATCGCTTCCTTGCAGGCCGTGTTCGCCTGATTGGAAGCGCGGTAGGCCGCAAGCTCGTTATGCTCTCTGGCGTAGGCCGCCGTGTGCTTGTAAACAGGAATATTTTTCATCATCGTGCCTCCATTTCTTTCTTGTGGGGCTTTTCCGGTGCGCCATGAACAGGCGGCGCTTTCAGCCTGTCCAGAACGGAAGGCCGCGCCGATTTTGCAATCGCCTGCTCAGGCTGCGGCTGTCCCTTGCCGTCCAGATTCAGCTCCATATCCAACTCAATGAGCCGCGCCGTTTTCGCGGCCAGCTCCTGCTCCTGCGGGAATGGCTTACCGACCTCAGCCTTTGCCGCTGCCTGCTGGTTATAGAGGTTTTCAAGCTGCTCCTGAACGCTGTGCAAACGCTCCGGCATTTTATCCAGCGCGTTCTCAATGCGGACAAGGTTGCCTCTGGCATCCGAACCGAGTTCAACGCGATGGGTCATTTGACCTTTCAGCGTCAGCGTGTACGTTTTCCACATGGAATCAAAAGCAACGGACATGGTAAAGCCGCGATAGCTGCCGATCTGTACCGGGTCTTTGCCCTTGACCTCCTTGCAGGTATCCAGCAACGCGGCACCGGCGTTTTCCTTATCGGTGAGCCGGTCGCCGCGAATCTCCATGCCGACAAAGCTCTCTGCCGGGAGCGGATGCGCCGCGAGGGTCTGCATATCCGCCTCCAGCCCACGAACAAAGCCCTTGTGTTCTTCGATTTTCTCCGGGAAGTATTTCAGCAGACTGTCCTCCAATCGGAATTGCTTGCTGTTGTGGTCTGCCTTCATAATTTTGAGCTTAGACACCTCAATGTCCAAATCCATACGCTCCTTGATGCGGGGATCACCGGCGCATAGCGCTTTGATCTCCGCAAAGGACAGCGCCGTGGCGTCCACATCCTCACAGGAGCGAACCGGGGATTTTGAGGTCATGATTTGTGAGATGAATTTCTGCTTATTTTCCACCGTTTGCCAGAGGTAGGCGTCAAACGTCCCTTCGGTTACATAGCGGCATACATGAACGAGCTTGTTCTGATTGCCCTGACGCTCGATACGGCCTTTTCTCTGCGTGAGATCACGGGGACGCCACGGGCAATCCAAATCGTGAAGTGCGACCAAACGATCCTGCACATTGGTTCCTGCGCCCATCTTGGCCGTGCTGCCCATCAGGACGCGCACCTGACCGCTGCGTACCTTTGCGAACAATTCCCGCTTTTTGACCTCCGTATTGGCGTCGTGGATGAACGCGATTTGCTCCGGGGGCATCCCGGCGGCTATGAGCTTTTGACGCACATCCTCATAGACCGTAAACGGCGTGTCAGAGCTTTCTTCCAACGGAATTGCACTCTCCAGCGCACGGATTTCCGGGTTGTCCAGCGTACCGGGGGACGCCTTTGCCGCCCGCTGAGAGGGCGCAGTTTTTGGCGTGGAAATGTCGCAGAACACAAGCTGTGTCAGCTTATCCGCTTCGCCGTCACGCCAGTATTGGAGAATGTTCGCCACGCACTGATTGACCTTGGTGGTTTCCTCGTCGGGGAGCATGGGATTGATGATACGCTGGTCAAGCCCCAGTTTGCGGCCGTCCGAGGTGATTTTGAGCATATTGTCCACATCCGGGCTGACCGCACCGCTGTGTACCTTAGACGCTCGTTCCGAGAGGGCTTTCACCATGTCCTGCTGGATCTCCGTGGGTTTGGTGGCGATGGTGTGGTACGCAACCTCCGGCGTGGGCAAGTGGAGCTGATCCGCCGTTTTGATGTCGGCGACCTCTTTGAACAGATTCATCAATTCGGGTAAGTTGAAAAACTTTGCAAAGCGCGTCCTTGCCCGGTAGCCGGTTCCCTCCGGGGCAAGCTCCAGCGCGGTGGTGGTTTCACCAAAGCGGCTTGCCCAGCAATCGAAGTGGCCCATACCCATCTCTTGCAGCCGGTCATGCTGCAAATAGCGCTGGATGGTATAAAGCTCTGTCATGGAGTTGGAAACCGGGGTGCCGGTGGCAAACACCACGCCGCGCCCGCCGGTCAGCTCATCCATGTAGCGGCACTTTGAGAACATATCCGAAGATTTCTGCGCATCGGTGGTGGAAAGCCCTGCCACGTTGCGCATCTTTGTATAGAGGAAAAGATTTTTATAATTGTCCGACTCGTCCACAAACATCCTGTCTACGCCGAGCTGTTCAAAGTAAATCACATCATCCTTGCGGTCGCTGGCTTGCAGCTTTTTCAGCCGCGCCTCCAGCCCCTTTTTCGTGCGCTCCAAGCTCTTGATGGTAAAGCTGTTGCCGCCTGCGAGCTTGGTATCCTGAATGCCATCGGTGATTTCCTCAATCTGTTGATAAAGAAGTCGCTCCTGCCGCTCCGGGCTGATGGGAATACGCTCAAACTGGCTGTGGCCGATGATAACGGCGTCATAGTCGCCGGTGGCGATACGGGCGCAGAATTTCTTGCGGTTGTGGGTTTCAAAGTCCTTCTTGGTAGTGACAAGGATGTTGGCCGAAGGGTAGAGCCGCAGAAACTCGGATGCCCACTGTTCCGTCAGATGGTTCGGCACGACAAAAATGGATTTCTGGCACAGTCCCAACCTCTTAGATTCCATCGCAGAGGCTACCATTTCAAAGGTTTTTCCCGCGCCAACTTCGTGTGCCAGCAGCGTATTCCCGCCGTACAGCACATGGGCGATGGCGTTTTTCTGATGCTCTCGGAGGGTGATTTCCGGGTTCATACCGGAGAAAACGATGTGGCTGCCGTCATACTCGCGGGGACGAGTGCTGTTCATTTCCTCGTTGTATTGCCGTACCAGCGTTTCGCGCCGCTCCGGGTCTTTCCAAATCCAGTCCTTGAACGCATCCCGGATAAGCTGCTGCTTCTGCGCGGCAAGGGTGGTTTCCTTGGCGTTGAGGACACGGCGCTCCCGTCCGTCTGCATCCTCAATGGTATCGTAGATACGAATGTCGCGGAGGTTCAGTGCATCCTCCAGCAGCCGGTAGGCGCTGGCGCGGTCTGTGCCGTAGGTGGTGAATGCCGCCACATCGTTGTAGCGCACCATGCTCTTGCGGGAAACCTGCCATTCTGCGGTGTACGGGACATAGCTGATCTCGATCTGTCCGCGCAGATAGCGGGGCGTTTCAAAGGTTTCATACATGAATTGCTCGATGTACTTCTTGTCAAGCCATGTCGCACCCAGCCGCACCTCAATCTCGCTGGCTTCAAGGTCTTTCGGCTGTGCGGCAATCAGAGCATCCACATTTCCGGCAAAGAACGGGTCGTGCGCTGCCACGCGCTGCGCGGTGCGGAGCTTCTGCCGGACGTTGCCGGAGAGATATTCGTCCGCCGTCTGCCAGCCCTTCGCCCAATGCTCGCCGCCGTCCTGCAAGTCAAATGGGCCGCTGTTGGGTTCCTTGTAAATGACGCCCTTCAAATCCTCAACGATCTGTGGAATCTTTTCGCTGCCACCCATGAGGGAGGCCATGAAGTCGAGATCGACACAGGCTTTTTCTCCGATGCAGACAGCAAGGGCTTCACTGGCGGTATCCACAGAATCTACGCTGCGCTGCTGCTTGATGGTGCGCTTGTGGAACATATCCGCCTTGCGCTCCAGCTTTCCGTCGTCATCCAGCACTTCCAGCGAACACAGGAGGTAGTAAGAGGAATCGTCAGAGAACGCAAGACGGTTCGCACGGTCATTGATTAGGCCATGTTTTGCGGAGAACGCATCATAGAGGCGGTTTAGCTCGGCCTGCGCTTCCTGAATCCGGCTTTCTGCGCTGTACTCGTCCATTTGCAGGGCAATCAGCTCATTCACGCAATCCCGCAGCGCGACCATGCCCTTGACACGCTCGGCGGCTGTGGCGTTCAGCTCCGGCTTGACCATGCGGCTGTTTTCCCGGTAATACACCTCGCCGCCCACCACGGTGTAGGAGTAGTTTTTCACATTGGGGTCTGCGGGGATAGACGTGTCGATCTGTTCGCCCTCGCCCAGCTCTGGCAGTTCCGCCTCCTGATAGGTGCCGCGAATGTTTTTCACGGCATCATGGAGCTGATCTGCAAGCGCCAGCCCCTCAATGGGGACAACGGTGAAATCCTGCTTGCCGTATTGGGTGCTTTCGGAGGTCTGCCTGCCTAAAATCATCTCCGGGTGGTCAACAAAATAGCGGTTGATGGCAAAGCCATCCTCGTTCTGGCCGAGGTGTACCCAATCCGGTTCGATCTCAATGGGACGGTCACGCTTTTGGAGAAAGAGAATGTCCGAAACCACATCCGTACCGGCGTTGGCGCGGAACGCATTGTTGGGCAGACGAATGGCACCCAGCAGCTCCGCCCGCTGCGCGATGTACCTGCGGACTTCGGGTGATTGCTTGTCCATCGTGTAGCGGGAGGTCACGAACGCGATCACGCCGCCCGGACGCATTTGGTCGAGGGTTTTGGCAAAGAAGTAGTCGTGAATGGAAAAACCGAGCTTGTTATAAGCCCGGTCATCTACCTGATATTGTCCGAACGGGACGTTGCCCACGGCGAGGTCGTAAAAGTCTTTTCTGTCCGTTGTTTCAAAGCCCGCGATGGTAATGTCCGCCTTGGGATAAAGCTGCTTGGCAATACGTCCGGTGATGCTGTCCAGCTCCACGCCGTAGAGCTTGCTGCCCTGCATCTGCTCCGGCAGCAGGCCAAAAAAGTTGCCGACGCCCATAGACGGCTCCAGAATGTTACCGCTCTGGAAGCCCATATTGCCGACCGCTTCATAGATCGCCTTGATAACGGTGGGGCTGGTGTAATGGGCATTCAGCGTGGACGCACGGGCGGCAGCGTATTCCTCCGGGGAAAGTGTGGCGTACAGCTCTGCAAACTCGTCCGACCAGTTTGGCTTATTCTCGTCGAAGGCATCCGCAAGACCGCCCCAGCCCACATAGCGAGAGAGGATTTCCTGCTGCTCCGGGCTGGCCTGTAAGCCCTCAAACTCCAGCTCTTGCAGGAGTTGGATAGCCGCCATATTTGCCCGAAACTTTGCTTTTGCGCCGCCGACGCCGAGGGCATCATCGGTGATGTGGAAATTCTGCGCGTCGAGGTGGCTTGCCGCCTTGAAGTCAGCGTAAGCGGCCTGCTCCGCAGCGGCAACGCTGGGAAAGCCCTGCCACTCGCCGTCAACGGGGATAGATACCGCAGGACGGTGTGCGGGAGGCTCGTCGATCTCGGCCTGAGAGATGGCATCATCAAAATCAGGCACGAACTCGCCCATTTCCGAAAGTGCCGCGCGCCCTTCCTGCTCCAGAATCAGAGCTTCTTCCTCGCTCATGGCGGGCGGTTCAGGCTCGGCGGGTTCCGCAGAGGGCGGGTCATGCTCCGGTTCCGGGATGTGCAGCGTTTGGATTTCTATGTCGTAGGGCAAGTGCGTTTTCTCGGCAAGATAGAACGCGACGGGTTTGGTGACAGGCTGCGGCTGCTCCCGTTCCTGCTCTTCAACAAACGAGCGTATAAACGCAATGTGTTCAGCGCGGAAGATGGGAAAGCCCTGCCTGTTTTGAAAAGTCACATCGCGCAGAGATACTTCATCCGTGCCGAAATTTACGCTGTCAATGACAAACTTCCGTCCGTCAATCTCCAGCTCCATGCCAACGGGGATATACTCCTTGGCATCGGCCTCGTTGATAACATCATAGCCGTCGGTTTCATTTGGCTGCGCAAACACGAAGCTGTGTCCATGCTCCAGCAGACGCTTTGCGGCGCTTGCCCATTGTCCAAAATCATAGCCGGTCACAGCGGTTTCGCCCATACCGGGAATATCGCGTTGCAGCAGGCGGCGATTCAAAGCGCTGGCGGCTCGTTCTGCATCCGCGCCATAAAAAATCAGCCGTTCTCCGACACGGACACCGATGAGCTTTTCGGGATGCTCTGCATGAAGCGCCTGATATGCCGAAATATTCGGCGCAAGCTCACGACCCTGATCTGCAATTCGTGTGAGGACAGCAGAAACCGGTTCGGTTCTGTGTTCCGGATCGTGATTGCTCTCGCTGGAGGATGAAACGACGCTGAGATGCGCGACAGTTTCATCTGCGGAATCAACATTATAGAGCTTACCATCAATTTCCACGCGCTGCCCCATAAGGTTTTGAACCGCTTGCGGCGTCTCCGGGGTTGGCTGTTCTGTGTGCTGCGCCGCAATGACGCGCTGCGGCTCCGGTTCAGAAACCTCGAAATATCTGGTGTCGAGGTAGCGTTCAAAGGAATTGCGGTCGATGCTGACAGGTTCCTGTCCGGGTACGTTCGGTAACGTGTGCCAGACGTGATCTTCATCTACACGCGCGATAACGCCGACTGTTGCTATGTGGTCTAACTCTATGGATGAAATGCGATCTCCAATATGATAAGTATAACCAAGCGGTGTTGTAAACGCCGGAGGGGATAGCTCAATTCCCATATCCCGTTTGATGCCATCCAAGTAAGCAATGGCGTTATTCTGTTCTGCAAAGCGGAGCGTTTGTTCCCCATCTCCGCAGAACCGTTCCAACACCTCATCCCAAATGCCGGTAATTCCGCCCTCGCCGGGATGCAGACGAATGGAGTATCGGTCAGGTGAAAATAACCGCAGTCGCTCATTCTCATCATAAAATTTATTCTCGCGGATGAGCTGTGCCAACCGCCGCTGTACCTGCGCCCATGTGAGCGTCACCGGCTCGGCGTTTCCTACATGGATATACATGGGAGTTTTGCTATCTTCCCAGCCATATTTTGCAGCCAGCCATGCGGCGGTGCTGCGTTCTCGCCCATGCGCCTGCATATATAGTGCGACTTCCTGCTTGCCCTTTAGGTTGTCGTGCCACTCCAGAAGCGCGTTGTCAATGTCCTCCTGTGTAATCTGATAGGGAGATGGTGCGACCGTCGCTGCCAGCGTGGGATACAGTTCCTCCAAAAGCTCCTGATGCAGCCGGTTATGGAACGCGGGCATATCAAAGTACAGGCGGACAAGCTGGAGATCATCAGATGCCGTGACAATACGACGGATAGCGTCCGCGCCCTCCAGATAAGCGTTCTGGCGGTCTGAATTGCGGCAGGCATTGACAAAAGCCGTATCTTTGGAAAGCGCGTTGCCAACGGTCAGCTTGTACCCGTCAAACAGCTCCCGTACCGTGGGCTGCGGCGCGTCGGCGGCAGGATCGCGGAACACCCTCGTGCCGTCCGCGCCGAACTCTGCTTCATAAGCATTGATGGCCTGTTCTGCCTCGTGGTCGATGGACGGAAGCGTATATGCCGTGTGTTCATGGCCGGAATCGCCAATGCGCGAAATTGTTACATCATGCTTTTCCCGCAGCTTTTCAACGTATTTCTCCAAATCCTTTGCAGGGAAGCCGCACATGGTAACACGGCCTACTCCCTCCAAATTGCGGCGCGTCAGCTCAAGGCTGAGATCATCTGCAACTGCCCGCGCATCCTCGCCATACAGCTCGAAGAAGTCCCCAACCTGATACAGCACAATTTCATCGGGGTGCGCCGCCTTTACGTCGTTATAGTCGTTATAAACCGCGTTCCGCATGGCGTCCTGCGCCATTTCCTTGTCATAGGCTGCCTGCTCATCCGGCGTAAGGTAGCGGTTCAACCGAACCAGCTCCGAGATGCGCGAAGCGACCTTGTTCCAATTCATCTGAATGTCTGCACAGCCGTTCTTTTTCAGCACAATGCCTTTGCTGCCGTGATCTTCATAGCTGCCGCTTTCTCTGGATACAGCATGGGTGCGTCCTCCGATGCCATACTCTTTTTTCAGAAAATCAGCGCTCTCTTTTGTCGTGTGCGGAGTCTGGAAAAACTCATAGATGCGGGTCTTTCCACCCTCAAAGCCGCTTCCATTTGCAAGAGAAGCCGCAATTTCATCTTCAGTGATAAACCGGCCCGTCTTCGGAACAGCTGCCATATCGGAGTGATATTCTTTGCGCGGCAATGACAGATCTTCCATACGTGTAAGAAGCGCCTGCGGTCGGTGGTAATGGAAACGCAGAAGCTCCCGGTTTTCACGGTAAGCGTCCATGAATACCGTGTATTCCGACAGAAGCCTTTCCCGGAACGCCGGATTCAGCAGATCGTCCGTCAGACGCTCCGTTTCCTCTGGAAAGCTGGTGCTATGGATATTACCCAAGCAGGACAGATACCCCAGCGACTTTGCTTCATCCGAGAAATCGTGATAAAGGTTCCAGACATCCACAGCAATACCCAGCCGCTCATAGCGCGGGGCTTCCGTGACCTCAAGATTGGTGGCAAATGCGCCGCCGTCCAGAAACTCCTCAATACGCTCCGCCGCATCTGCCCAGCCTATCACTTGGGCAGAACGAAGATAGCGAGAGGTATCTCCGGTTGCAATATGGATACCATCGTCCCCGTACCATGCGGAAAGCCTGCCGTTATCCGTAATCAGGCCGTTGCCGCCGTGGTAAAGAGCTTTCAGAAATGCCGCGCGATCCTCTAAAGGTTTTTGCTTGGAGAATTCCGCAGCAATTTTCATCCGCGCTGCATCCGCATTACCGCCCGCGCGCAGGATGTGGTCAATATCATCCTGAGAAATGAACATAGAAAAAGCGGAGGGTGTTACACTCTCCGCTTCTGCGATGGATTGAATTTGTTCTGCCTCTGAGGGGAAGAAGGACATCTGCGCCCCAGCAGGGGCATCGAACATATTTAGCTGAACACCAGTTCCGTGAGGATCGTTTCCTCGGCCTGCGCTTTCAGCATGTTCATCAGCCCTACCCACTTCATCGGGTCGCTGGCTTTCAGCGATTCCGTCACGCCCGCCGACTTCATCAGCTCCGGCATCATCTGTTCCAGCCGGTTGTCCGCCGCCTCGTCGATCTCCCGCAGATGGGGGTACAGCTTCTCGGACAGCAGCAGGCTGTTCCACAGCACCGGACGATGCTCCTTCAGGTAATTCTTCCGCATCCTGCCGTACTTGCCCAGCGGGGCTTGCGGCTGCTCGGTCAGGCTCAGGTCGGGAATCAGATAATCCCCGCTGCGGGTGTAGGTCAGTTCGCTCATGGCTTTCGCTCCTTTCCGCGAGTTTCTCGCGCTCGTAATTCTTGATGGTGATTTCGATCTTCCGCAGCACCAGCTCGCTGGACTGGCTGATGGCCGTTCCAAGAGCGGCGACGGTCTGCGGGGTGTTGAAATCAAAGACATTCAGAAAATCCTCATGCTCGAAGTAATCTCCCGGCTGCATCCCGCAGCGGGACAGCAACGCATAGGTGGTGCTGACAACGGCGGCGTTCCGAAAAGCGGCTCCGATGTTGAAATCATCATAACCTTCCAGAAAGGAACCGTCAACGATGCCGACAATATCGCGCCGGTTGTCGTGCCAGTATTCATCTACAAGCTGCGCCGCCACACGCTCCAACTGATCGGCAAGCCCGCTTTCACCGGAAACGTCGAAGCGCTGCTCCAGCGCCGCAGATACCACCTCACGATGCTCCTGCCGGTATTCCCAAAGATAAGGGCGGCGAGAGTTCTCGCCGCCGCTGGTATCGGAAACATCGAATACATATCGGAGTTTGGGTTGGTCGCTGCTGGTATCCACAAGGGCGATGCCCTTGCTGCCTCGCCGCACATAGCGGCGCATCTGCTTATTCCAGAGGTCGTATTCCGCGCAGGCCGTGGCTTCCGGGCGCTGGGCGAAGATCATGAGCTGTTCGTTGTAGGGGTACTTATACAGCCTTGCGGCGGTGGTCAGAAATGCCGTCCACTTCTGGTAGCTTCCCGTGATCTGCTCCGCCGTGCGGTCTGCCATCTGCGCATAGAGCTGTACTTTACTCGGCATCCATATCCTCCTTTTCAAAATCAGGGAACAGGTCAAGCGCGTCATATTCCGCGTCGCTCATCCTGCGCAGCTTTGCGATGGCGCTGTCCGTCAGCTCCCGCAGCTCCGTTTCATCCGCAGCGAGGTAGCCGCGCATTTCCTCCAGCGCCGCGATCAAGCCCGTGCGGGTGCCGGTATTGTAGAGGCTCATAAGCTGGCGTTCTTCAAAGGTGATGTTCATATCAAAGCTCCTTTTCTGCGCTCTTTTTGGGCGCTGTTTTGTGTGGACGTTCTTGGGCCGGTTGGCTTTTGAGCTGCTCCAGCACAGATTTCTTCTTTTCCCGGTGTGCCGCCTCTGCCAAATCCATCAAGGAGATGGATATACCGGCCTTGACCTGTGCTTCAAGGTCGGCGACGGTGGGCTGTTTGGGGCCGTTGTTGATAATGCCGTCGATCATGCCGTAATCATCTTCCATCGACATCTCGGTGGCTTTCAGATAATTTTCCGGTTTCTGAAAGGCGGGCAGCTCCTGAAATCCCATGCTGTCACAGTAGTGATAGGATACCTTGCCGTCCTGTTTCAGCGCAACGATGTCGCTGACGGAGAGGCTGTGTGCCACAAAATCGCCGGGGCGCTCGTCGTTGAAAATGTAGTAGAAGTTTTCAAGGATTCTGCCGGTATCATCGTCCGGGTACACCTCACGGGTATAGACGGCTTCATAGTTGGCCGGGTCAGGCGGCGCGGCCAGACTGCCGAGGTTGGCAAAACGCAGCTCCACCGGCGCATCCCGGCGCAGTTGGTAGATCGCCATAGAATCGGTGGGACTGTTCAAAAAACGCTGCTCCACATCGCGGGGAGGAATATGGCCCTTGACCGCATCCCAATCCGGTCTTGTGACGCCGAACATTCCGTCGTGCTTGATGATGTCCTCGGCTTCAAAGACCATTTCCTCGGCGTTGTCGGGATAGAGCATATAAACCGTGATGTCATGCTCCAGCAGCTCCACCGCCCGATCCTTGGAAAGCGGGAGCATATCACTATCCAGATACCCATAGCTGCGCATATCGTCCACCGTCAGCGTGGGGTCAGGCATCGGGACGGCCTGTTCCAGCTCCGGGAGCATATTATCTGCCGCATCGGTGGGAACAGCGACTGCGCCGGTGATCTGTTCGCTGTCCAAGGGCGGCGTAATCTGCGCCTCCTGCAAGTCCTCCAGAATTTTCATATCTGCAAATGTCACCTTGGTTGGTGTCATGCCCTGAATGGCAAATACCTCCGTTCGGACAGCCCCGGCAACAGATGCAACCGGCGAATCTTCAATGGCGCTGCTGTCAATAACACCTCCATCCAGCAGCTTTTTGCTTTCCTTGTCGTAGAGCGAATAGTCCCAACCGCCGTCTGTATGCTGCACATGGAGATATACCGAGCCATCCACAAGATAAAGCGCTTCGTCTGTTTGTGTGGTGCTCACTTCTTCACGATTGATGCCGCGCTCCTTGCAAATCTCCGCAAAGTGCCGGTCAATGTCCGTAATCAGCTCGGAGGCAGTCTTGTTGATGGTTTCCAGACTGGCGCGAAGTTCTTTCAGCTCCTTGCCCTTTGACCATGTGGCGATATAGCCGAAGCTGTTTTCTCCCGTTTCAATACCGTAATACTGGCAGACCGCATAGGAGATGCTTTCGGCCTCGACCTCCTCGGTGTTGCGGCTCTTTTCGCCGGGGACAAGGATCGTCTCACCATCGTCCGCAAGCTCCGTCATGTGTTCGTAGTCGTGGAGCTTGGCGTGGGCAATCTCATGGACGGCGGCGCATACCGTCTGCACCTCACTCATACCGGCGCGGATGGTGATGCTCTGCGCCTTAATGCTGAAAAAGCCGTCCGTATCCCGCGCAACGGGCTTTATCTCCATCGGAACGGGAGAAGCACGGCGCAGCGCCTCCATGAAAACCTCATACTGCTGCACATTGCCGCTCAGATCGGCGGCAAGCTGGGGCAAGGGCTTTCCAGAAGTCTGCGACACATCAAAGACGGACACCACCTTGAACATAGGAATACGGATTTCCTTTTCCTCAATGATGGCCTTGCCGTCTGCGTCCAGTATCGGCGCGTTGGTTTCGGGGTCTGTCTTGATTTCCTCGATCTTTTTCTTATAGGGAGTGGGAGCGATGATGCGGATACCTTTTTCGCCTTTCAGGACGTTCCTGCCGAACTGATCGCGCCACTTGTTGAAGCCTGCCACATGGGTGGCGTCGGGGCGCTGCATATAGATGAGCATGGTGTTGTTGACCGAGTAGCGGTGAAAGCGGCTCATGGTGGCAAGGTACTTCCGGTACTTATCGCTCTCGAACAGCTCCTTGATGCCATTTTCGATGCTGTCAACGATCTCCCGCATCCGGTCTTTGTTGGTTTGCTTTTCAGCCATGATGATCTCCTTTCAGAAAAAATAGCGCCCCTGCGCAGAAGAAAACACATTCTGCACAGGGGCGATTCTCCGCATATAGACGTTGTTTTCGGGCTTGCGGATAGAATGACTCAGCCCCTTGGGATTCCGCATGGAAAAAGCCTTGCAGCATGGAGTTTTTACGCCCTCTATTTGCGGAGGTTCCAGTATTGTTCACGCTTTCGTTTGGCGTCCTGCTTTCGGCGTTCCTGCTTGGCGCAGGCGGGGCAATATTTGGCGCGATTGGAGGAAGAATAGACCGGCTTACCGCAGACGGCGCAGCGCTTTCCCGGCCTTTCCCGCATCACGTCGGCCAGCAGCTCATGGTCGGTGGGAAGTACCGCGTTTCGGAACCAGTTGCACAGCAGCGAGTAGGAAATACCCTGTACGCAGACGCAAGGCTCTCCATCATCCAGCGCGAGGCAGTTGCCGTGATCGTAATTACAGCAGAGCTTCCGAATGAGCTTTTTGGAGCGGCGGAGCTGCTTGTGATCCATACGCGGTGCATCAGCCATTGTCGAACACCAGCTTATAGCCCGTGCGCTGCCCATCGTCCTCCAAAAGAACGACGGCATCGTAGGTTTTTCCGGTCTTTTCCGAGTAGCAGCCTTTCAGCGGGGCGCGGCCATTTTTCAAAAGCGCAGCGGCAAGGGATTTTGTCAACACCTTTTTCTTGGCGGTGAAAAAGCGGCTGTTTTTCCAGAGAACAAAGGAACAGGCACGGTTCTCGCAGAAAAAGCCTTTCTGTGATTCCGTCACCTCGGCTCCGCAGCGGGGACACTTGCCGACCACCTCGCGCCCGGAGGGGAACAGGACTTCCGCACCGGGGATGGGTTTGTAGGTCTGCACCAGCTCATTCAGCATGGCGGCGATCCCGTCCATAAAACTGGCCGAGGCGATTTCGCCGCGCTCGATCTCTTTCAGGCGGTGTTCCCATTCAGCGGTGAGCTGTGGAGACTGGAGCTGTTCAGGCAGAACGGTGATAAGCGCCGTGCCGGTGGAGGTGGGCAGCAGATTTGTGATCTTCTTGGACTTCCTGCGCTCCACAAAACCGGAGGACACCAGCTTTTCAATGATACCGGAACGGGTCGCCGGGGTGCCAATGCCCTTGCGCTCGGCATCATCTGGCATATCCTCCTTGCCCGCGTTCTCCATCGCAGCCAGCAGCGTATCCTCTGAAAGCTTTTGTCAAGGGGGTGCGTGGATATTTTTCATATTACTTACGCAGATTCTCTCTCTGCTTCTGCCTGAATAATGCGTTTCAACCTGTCCTCCGCAGTCAAACCGCTACTATGGTCAAAAAACACTTTGACTTTATAATTTGTTTTGCCTTGCTTAATCACAAAAACTCCATCCGGTTTGTTTTTCTCCGAATGGTTATTTGGGGTGGGTAGTGTACTGTTCACAATATTTGTCATATGAACACCATGCTTCTCAGCTATATCTTCTGCATTGGCTAAAAATGAATCCATATCGTCATTGGTAGTTGTGTATCTGGACGATAAATAATAAGCACCATTAAAGTTCCATAGCATATTTTGATATACTTCAGCTTGCATAACAAAAGCAAAAATAATCGTAATCAACAGCAATATATTTCTTATATGTTTCATTCAAATCCCTCCAATTTCATTTGGCATAGTTAAATTCAAATCATCCAAAAGCATCAAAGTTTTTCTGTAATTACCTTTTGCTTTTTATAAAAATATTTTCCCTTTCAGACATTTTTTGGGGGCGATTTAGTACAGCTTGCCCCCAACAACTCAATAAATATTATAAACAAAACTGTAAATGAAGTCAATTTGCATATTTAGAGCATTAGGGGCACTCACTCCTAAGATTTACCACTCAAAAACAGGAACAAAATTATCGTTCTGGATCTTGCCGTTTGCTTCTCTTATCCATTTTCTGTTGAGTCCGTTGATACTTCTGGTGTAGATATCTTTGAATGGATCGTGCTTCTGATTCTTCATGCAACAAATCTGTCACATCACGTTTGCTGTCAAACAAGATAAGCGGATCAAATTTTTCTCCGTATGCCGTTTTAATCTTGGAAGTGGCAGCTTGAATTTTATCTGATTGCAGGGCAGCCCGTTGTTCTAAGAGTTCTGCCGAATCCACATTTTTTGCCTGCTCCCTTAATTCTGAGAACTGCTTTAAGGCATCCTCCAACTCGGCAGCATATTTTTCTTCCTGCTTTGTCAGCCGCTTCAAATTTTCCTCCATAGCGGCAACACTCTTTTTGACCTCAGCAATTCCAATATCCTCACTACAATCAAATGAACTGAGGAGCATCGTCTTTTCGGATTTCAGTTCTTCCAAATCTTCTGTCAGTTCGGCAATCTTTTTTGCCAAATCATTATGAGCAACAAACTGATAAAATGGTGTCGCTTTCTTTTCTGCAAGCAGCGTTTTCCGTTCTTTAGTCTTATTTTTAATCTGCTGTACCAGTAAGGCATATCGCTCCAGATCGGGCTTCAACACATTCAGACTTTCCGATAATTTGTGTTTTCCAAAACCAGCATAGCGGATTTGATAGCGGAAAATAACCATGTTAGCCCGTAAGGACTCCATTGCTTCCGCAAGCGCAGGAACAGATGCTTTAACTGCCTGCATCAGCTTCTTGACCGTTGTTTTCAGCTCACGGAGCAACGCATTATCTGCCTTAATCTGACGATTCAACTCACAGCGGTCAGAAACAATACCCTTTTTCTCCAATGCTCTTGCAACCACACCCTCGTGAATGGTGGGCTGCTCGGTCAAGCCCCGATCTGCATGACTGCGGTGGTCAATGCGTTCTTCGTGTCCGGCAGTCTCCAAATGGTGATTCGTCACATCAGCCCATGCTGCTCTCCATAAAACAAGTTGTTCTTCGCTATTCCAACGCTCGGCAATGGGATTCTGTCTGCCGAACTTGGTGCTTTTCGGATGCTTGCTGGCTCGTTCATAGCCGTGATTCTCCGCTTCGGAGTGTGGCAGATATACCTTCTTGCGACCGACCTTATACTGGTATTGCTTTTCCCATCCCTCTGTCTGTGCTATCTTAAACTCATCCGCAGTAAAACCTTGTTCCTCTCCATTTTTCACACAGAGATATTCTTTCTGCGTCTTATATTGCCAGTTCCCTTTTTCATCTAACGGGCGCACTGTCAGCATGATATGAGCATGAGGATTGTGACCGGGAGGGTATGGATCGTGAATTGCCACATCTGCACACATCCCATCAGCTACAAAGGTGTCAGAAATAAAATCGGACAGCAGCTTTTCCCACTGTGCTTCGCTCAGCTCAATCGGCAGAGCAACCACAAATTCACGGGCAAGACGGCTGTCTTTTGTCTTTTCATTTTCTTCTACGGCGTTCCAAAGCACGCCCCGTTCTTTCCATTCTGACGGAGCGAACTCTGGTAGGAATACTTCCTGCCAGACCAATCCTTTCTTGCGGGTGTAGTCATGCTGCACCCCATCATAATCATTGAGAATTTTAGAACAACTCAGATAAGCGGAAGCTGCTACAGCGCTTCTTCCTGTACCACGGCTAACTACTTTTGCTTCCAGATGATAGATTGCCATTTGTTTTCACCGTCCTTTCTTTCTATTTCTCTTTTGAAAAGAGAACATGGGTGTCGCTGAAAATGCGATACCCATAGCTGCGTAAAAGCTGCCGGTGGCAGGTTTTCGTAGGCAGGCGGCAGGATGGGGTGGCAATATGCCACCTCATCGTTTTGCTGATAGTGCAAAATATAGAGCCGACTGCACAGGGAATGTTCGCTTGCGACATTGCCTGCCCCCTCTGGAAAAGCGGCTAAAAGACGCTTTGTGAAGAGCGCACGAGCCTGACCAACGGGAGGGATACCACCGCCTGCTTTGCAGGTGGTGAGTAAGTGCGCCCTTCGGGAAAAAGAAAAAGCGACCGATAGCCGGTCGCTCATAAAAATCATCGGATTGGTTTGAATACTTCACACAAAAAATCCTCCAACTGTTCCAAAGTCATCTGTGTTGTCTGCGGTAATACTTTCTCTAAAATCGCACCTTCCTGAATCAGCCGCCGTGTCCGTGCTTTTCGCTCTTTCTGCCGGTCACGCATCTCGGCTTCTTCCAATCTGTGCTTCGCCTGTAAAAGCTTCTTTTCATTTTCTGTCATAGGTTTTATTCCTTTCTGCCGTATCCGGCTGAAAACGCAAAGAAGGCGGCTCATGAGATTTTATTCTCACAAGTCGCCTTCAGCGTCATTTATTATGCTGTTTTCTGTTCTTGCCCGTTTTCTTTAACAAGCGGGGTATCAAGCAATACCGGTTCTTTCTCTTTTATTTGCTTCGCAGCATTGCGTTTTTTCTGCATCCTGCGGTTTGCTTCCGTCCTGCAATCATCACAACAGTATTTTACATCTTTCCGTGTAGCGGTAAAAGTTTTTCCGCAGTTCTCACAGACCTGTCTCTTATACACATCTCCGAGCCCACGAGACCCTAAGACATCTC
>ENA-OYYQ01000322-OYYQ01000322.1-human-gut-metagenome-genome-assembly--contig:-NODE-322-length-24072-cov-4.676104_pt1 | contig 24072 bp, 17 predicted proteins | sample MGYA00243252_ERZ653455 | MGnify/ENA primary metagenome ERZ653455 (study PRJEB26926, sample SAMN06164940) | human gut metagenome | biome: ENVO:00009003; feature: ENVO:2100002; material: ENVO:00002003...
GAGCCTTATCGTCGGCAGCGTCAGATGTGTATAAGAGACAGCTTCAGACTTGATTACTTTTTCAACCAAGATCTGACCTTTGCGCTCAAACTGGAAAGCAACGGAACCCGAAGTACCCAAGTTGCCGCCATGGTGATTAAACGCAGCACGAACATCAGCAGCGGTACGGTTACGATTGTCGGTCAATGCTTCGCAATAGATTGCAACACCACAAGGACCGTAGCCCTCGTATACAACCGTTTCGTAATTAGCCGCATCTTTTCCAGAACCAAAAGCTTTATCGATAGCAGTCTTGATTTTATCCTTTGGCAGAGAATAGCTTTTTGCCTTATCGATTGCGGCCGCCAAAGAAGCATTGTTATCAGGGTTAGGGTCGCCGCCCTCCTTTGCAGCTACCGTAATATTACGGGAGAGCTTGGAAAACAGAGCGGAGCGCTTAGCGTCCTGAGCTGCTTTACGATGTTTGGTGGTTGCCCATTTTGAATGCCCTGACATATATGCACCTTTCGACTCATTGTCACATTCGGTTATCTTCCGACCGAATATATTAGCACATACGCACGCATGATGCAGAAAATGCAGGTCGCCACGAAAAGAGCATAAACCATTTAAAAGAATCGTTTAATGTATTGCTGCATCAAAGATGGTACACTATTACAATTTGCTTATGATTATCTCTCTTCAAGAACATATCAATGATCCTATACTGCGCGTTTTTTCACGCATGACCGATTCGGAGCTTCGAGATCCAAAGCAACTGATTGGACTGAGTCGCGCAACCGGCATCCAGTTCAACAACGAAGGTATTTTTATCGCAGAATCGAGTAATGTCATACAGCGCGCACTCAATGCAGGGTTAAAACCCTTTGCCTTAATCAGCGAAAAACGCTGGCTTGCACCACATCGGGATCTTTTTGATCGTATAGAGCATCTGGAATTATCCCTGGAAAGCCCTATCCCTCAATACCTTGGGAGCCATGCTGAAATTGAAAACCTCACCGGTTTTAAACGTACCGTAGGTCCCATCGCTGCTTTTCACAGACCAACGCTTCCTTTGTTAAGCGACATTCTTAAAGAGGCGCGCCGTATTGCTATTTTGGAAGATATTACTAACTTCACCAATATCGGTGCCATCTTTCGCAGCGCAGCAGCTCTTGGCATTGATGCGGTACTCGTAACACCTGGCTGTCATGATCCGTTCTATCGCCGCGCTGCTCGCGTTTCAATGGGATGTGTATTTCAAGTTCCTTGGACCCGAATCCCCCAGATTCAAGAGGCTAAAAGATTAGACAGCAGCCCTGATTCCAAGCCTGATTTCACGCCTGATTTCAGGCTCGATTCAAATTTTTGGCCTGATTCAAATTCCAAACATACGTTTGATTCCAATACCTGGGCACAAGCTGGAATACCACAGCTTCATGCCTTTGGTTTTCGTATTGCCGCCCTTGCCCTATGCGACGATTCCCTCTCCCTTAAAGACCCCCGTATTGCACAAGCAGAAAAGCTTGCCCTTGTTTTAGGTACCGAAGGAGATGGGCTTGCTCAAAACACCATTGCAACGTGCGACTATACCGTGCGAATACCAATGGCACACGGTGTAGATTCACTCAATGTTGCTGCAGCAAGCGCTGTTGCTTTTTGGGAAACGTGCGGACAATACCAATAGATCAACAAATCGTAATAGATAAATACATCGCACTTTATACTGGCTCAATTTCTCCCGATAAGATGCGCTGGTAGTCCTCGTAGTTTTTACGCAGCAAGTTTGGTACATCAAGACCATAAGGACAACGATCCTTGCATGCCTCACATTCAGTACAATCCTCAATTCGTGCCATATTCTCTTGCCATTCCTCAGAAAGCCATGCAGAAGAAGGTGCACGACGAATCATTAACGACATACGAGCACAATTATTAATAGGAATATCCGCTGCGCACGGTAAGCAGTAGCCACAACCACGACAAAATTCCCCTTGAAGCTCCGCGCGCTCCTGATCAAAGAAATTCTGAATTTCTGGAGTAATAGAAGGAGTGTTCTCCATATAGGACAGCCATTCATCCAGCTCTGTCATGCGTTGAATTCCCCAGATAGGTACCACATTGTCAAACTGGGTCATATACGCCATCGCTGCCTGAGAGTTAGTGATAAGACCACCTGCTAAACCCTTCATCGCGATGAATCCTACGTTGTGCTTTTCGCACGTCTTCACCAATTCAACCTCGCGATCAGTTGCCAAATAGCTCAAAGGGAATTGGAGCGTTTCGTAAAGCCCTGATTCGGCAATTTCCTCAGCAACAGCAATCAGATGAGCAGTGATGCCAATATGACGAATTTTGCCTTGGCGCTTTGCTTCTTCCAGGCATTCATACATGCCCGTTCCATCTCCTGGGCGATAACATTGCGGCACACAGTGAAGCTGATAGATATCGAGATAATCTGTTCCGAGCGTGGATAACGAAGTCTCCAAGTCTTTCCAGAATGCCTCTGGAGTACGCGCCATGGTTTTAGAAGCAATAAACACTTTTTCGCGCATACCCTTAAAAGCTATTCCCACACGTTCCTCACTGTTTGAATAGGCGCGTGCAGTGTCGAAAAATACCATTCCACCCTCGTAGGCTTTCCGCAAAAGCGCTACGGCGTCCTCTTCGCTGCAACGCTGCAAAGGCAATGCACCAAAAGCATTTTGAGGAGTGGAAATACCAGTATTTCCCAAAGTAATTGTTTTCATTCACGGGCTCTTTCTCGCGCAATTGATTACAGAATCAAAATCACCTAATAATCTAGCAAATCTGAACAGGCAAAATCTAGCTTTGAGCAATGTGCTTACCCGATAGACACAATACAAAGGGTGTGATGTATAAGTATTACCAATTAGCCAAACCATCTCATTTGAGCTATAAAGGAAATTTGCGGTGTACATTCGATGTTTTCCTCATTGTATGATACCGACACTACTCATATTTTTATTTTGTAATACGGAAAGGTTCTCATGACGAAATTTAGCCACGTAATCGTGCGCCGTCCCGGCAAATCCCTTTGCGACGGCATTACGAGCGCTCCCGAACTCGGTCAGCCTATTTATGAACGTGCCCTTGAAGAGCACCGCGATTATGTTCACGCTCTCGAACAGTGCGGCGTAGACGTAACCATTCTTCCTGCCTTGGAAGAATATCCTGATTCTTGCTTTGTGGAGGACCCTGCAGTTATTACCCGCATGGGTGCAATCATCACTAATCCGGGCGCTGAAAGTCGCAACGGTGAAAAGAACGAAATCGAACCAGTTATCCGTCGTTTCTTTGACGATGACCACATCAAGCACATCACTGCTCCTGGCACCCTTGAGGGTGGCGACGTAATGATGGTTGGTGATCACTTCTATGTAGGCCGTTCAGCACGTACGAATGAAGAAGGAATTCGTCAGTTTATTGAGATCCTTGAAGGTTGGGGTCTCAAGGGATCCGAAGTACCTCTGGAGAAAGTTTTGCACTTAAAGACAGGGGTAAACTACCTGGAAAACAACAACATGTTGGTATCGGGAGAATTTATTGATAAGCCAGAATTCGCTCAGTACAACAAGGTAGTTGTTCCTGAAGAAGAAGCTTATGGCGCAAACTGCATTTGGGTAAACGATACCGTCATCGTAGCTGAAGGCTACCCAAGCGTATTAAAAGCAGTACAAGATTTAGGCTACAAGACCCTCGTGGTAGATACCTCCGAATATCGCAAGATTGACGGCGGTCTTTCCTGCTTGAGCTTGCGATTCTAACGCTTCTCGAACGATTCTCGAATTCTTGAACGCCCAAGGTTTTTGTACGTTCAAATTTAAAAGGCGCACTGGATTTCCAAATAGTATCTGGTGCACCTTTCTCTACAAAATAAGGTACCTTGAATAAAAATCGTATCTAGATTTCGGCCTTAAGTAACTGGCTGTTTCATACCACCCCCCACCCTCGTTGCCTCTACCAAATTCATCTGTGATACACCTGGATAAATAGGAAGATTCAAGATGACACAAAGATGAAGGCAGGACACGCAAGGTGACAGGAAACGCAAGGTGGCAGAGCACACAAAAGCAAGAGCTCTAAAGAGCCCTAAAGCTGTTGAGCGGTTTAGCTGCTTTAAACCTCTCGGAAAAATGCTCTGGGTATTTGCGATGAAACGCCAGTTCGCCTCTGAAAGGATAGCGAATGTCAACTTCTGAAATATCATCTTCAGCTTCCGCCAAAGCTCCTGAACTCGCCGATTCTGAAAACGGCATTATCGACCCCAATGGTTTAAGTGTTTTTCGTCTTACTATGATGGTTATTACCGCTAGCGTTTGCGGCGGTATCTTTTCTCTCGCAGGCGACCTCGCTGCCGGTGGCGCCAATACCGCAGCTGTCTTGGTTTCCTGGGTTATTTGCTTTGTTGGAGTTCTTTCTCTTGCTTTAGTGTTCTACGGACTATCTCGTGTTCGCCCCAACTTAACAGGCGGTATTTATGCGTATGCCGCTGCCGCTTTTGGCAAGTTCGTAGGCTTTAATTCTGCTTGGGGCTACTGGATAAGTTCATGCTTAACCAATGCTGGCTACGCCATTATGCTCTTTAGCGCACTTGGCTATTTCTTCCCCGTCTTTGGAGCAGGCAATAATCTCCCCTCCCTGATTTGCGCTTCTATCTTTTTGTGGTTTATTGCGTTTTTGGTATCGCGTGGTGTCAAAGAAGCAACAGGTATCAATGTAGTTGTAACTATTGCAAAATTAGTTCCTCTTACGTTGTTTATTGTTTCTATTGCACTCTTAGGAAAATTTGATCCTGCCATTTTTATGGACAATTTCTGGGGTGAACCAGGTGGTCCCGACTTCTTTACCCAGATCACCTCTACCATGGTTGCCTTGGTATGGGTATTCGTAGGTATTGAGGGAGCTATCACTATTTCTGGTAGAGCCAAGTACGTCAAAGACGTAGGTCGCGCTACGATTTATGGCTTTGCTTCAGTATTCGTGTTGTATTTGATTATTTCTCTGCTATCTATGGGTATTATGCCTCGTGCAGAAATGGCAGAACTTGCTACCCCTTCTATGGCTGGCATTTTAGAAGTTGCCATTGGTCCTGTTGGCGCCATTATTGTTAATCTTGGTGTAGTACTTTCACTCGTTGGCGCTATGCTCGGCTATGTCATTATCGCCTCCGAAACCCCTTTCCAAGCGGCACGATGGGGTGCATTCCCTCGCGTTTTTGCGCGTGTGAATAAACATGGTGCGCCTATTGTGACTATTGTTACAAGCGTTGCTATTATTCAGCTGTTTTTGGTTTTGTCCGCCGCCGCTGAAAGCACCTATCAGTTCTTCTACGCTTGCGCTGTATCCATGATTTTGATTGCGTATGTATCATCAGCTTTGTATTACGCAATTATTTCCTGGAAAAACGAGCGGATGGATGCTCCAGGGGCTCCAAAGCTCTGGATTGCACGATTGGTTGGCACCGTTTGCGTGATATACACCGTTTTCTTGGTATGGTCATGTGGTTTACAGGGCGTCATGATTATTTCGATTCTGTTGGCTCCGGGCATTCTTATATTCGCCATCAGCCGACACGAACATGGCGAGCGTATTTTCCCGCAATGGCGTGATCGCGTTATCGTCGTTATCATTTTAGGTTTTGCGCTGCTTTCGCTTTATCTGCACTTCTCGGGAATTTGGCCTATCGTTTAGCGCAGCTAGAAACGCACTCTTGCACGCGCTTTGGCCTTTTTCCAGTTGCAATAGCAACGTCTCGCAGTTGACGCACAATTTGCCCTGAGCTTTCCCCTTATCAAATCTTGAGGCAAATGCGTCAGAAAAAAGTTACAGGGCAAAAAGAAACCCACTAAGCAAGAAAAAAGAAGCCCACCAAGTGATACTTTGAACACCTGGTGGGCTTTATTATTTTCTTCCATGCATAAAGTTTTACGCGCCAAGCTCCGCTTCAATAACATTGGCAATTTTCGCAGCAACCTCATGAGCATGATCGTGCGTGGGTGCTTCAACCATAACGCGCACCAGAGGCTCGGTTCCGCTAGGACGGACGAGAATACGTCCGCTCGATCCTAACTCGGCAGCGCCCTCCTCAATTGCTTTGGCCACCACTTCATTATTGGTAACCGCATGTTTATCAGTAACGCAAACATTTATAAGCTCCTGAGGGAAACGTTGCATAACACTTGCGACCTCAGAAACCGCAGCCCCTTTCCTTAAGCATGCAGACAGAAACTGACATGCCGTAATAAGGCCATCTCCTGTTGAGTTGTGCTTCAGGAAGATCATATGGCCGCTCTGTTCGCCGCCGAGCACAAAACCACCTTCGCGCAGCTTCTGCAATACATAGCGATCGCCTACCTGAGTTTGAATAACTTCAATGCCTGCAGCTTCCATAGCCTTCACAAAGCCTAAATTGCACATAACGGTTGAAACGACGGTGTTGCCAGGAAGTTCGCCGCGTTCTTTTAAGTCAATAGCGCAGACCGCTTCTACGACATCGCCATCGATTTCATTGCCAAGCTCATCAACGAACATAACGCGATCAGCATCGCCATCATGCGCAATACCGATATTGGCGTGTGTTGCTGCCATAAGGTTTTTTAAAGGCTCGAGATGAGTTGAACCGCATTCTACGTTGATGTCGGTACCAGTAAAATCGTCGTTTATTACTACAACTTCGGCACCTAATTCTTCCAACGCATGCGCGGTGGTAAGCGATGCAGCACCGTGACCAGTATCGAGAGCAACCTTTAAGCCCTCAAATGAAAGTCCCTCGCCACGAACTAAAGACACCGCATGATTGATGTACAACTCGCATGCATTTTCTACTGGAACAATAACGCCCACTTCGTCACCTGCGGGCAGCTGATCGATGGGAGTTCCACCCGCCTCAACAAAGGTTTCAAGAGAAGCTTCCACTTCGTCGGGCAGTTTAAAGCCTTGTCCATCGAAAAATTTAATGCCGTTGTACTCTGGAGGATTATGGGAGGCAGAAATAACCACGCCACCATCTGCGTATAATTCGCGCGTTAAGAACGCAACACCAGGCGTTGGGATAATGCCCGCCGCTAACACAGTTCCCCCGCGGCTCATAATGCCCGCGTTGAGAGCGCATTCCAGCATGTCGCCGGAAAGACGTGTATCTTTACCAACAACAATGGTCTTTCCTAGGAATTCAACTGCTGCTTGACCAAGCTTAAAAGCGATATCACACGTCAGTTCAGTATTGGCGACACCTCGAGCGCCGTCAGTTCCAAATAATTTTGCCATTGTTGTCCCCTATTCTTCGTGGTGTCCGCGATTAATGTGTTCGGGCTTCAAAAGCACCACACCTTGACGTAACGAAATTTCATCCTCAGTCATACGCGAATTCATTTCTGCGGCGAATTCATCAAGCGAAATACCACAGCGCTCCAAAAGCACCATCAGGTGATACACCACATCTCCCGCCTCGTAACGGAGGTGATCCACTTCTGCACTACGGAGTTTCTCATCCACGGCGTCAGGCTTTGCCGCCGCGACAGCGTCTAAAGCAGCAATGTCTTTTGCTGCCAATGTAGTTTCATGAGCTTCTTCTACAAGCTTCTTCAACAACTTGTCTAAATCGCCCATCAAAAGGCGATAGGTATAGCTTTTTTCACCTGCATCGCGACGCTCATGGATGGTGTGAGCAAGCGATTCCAAAGCCGCACCAATTTGGCTTTCTGGCTGCGGGCGATCATCGGACAAATAGGTTTTCATACGGTTAATCCCTCTCGATTTTCACATACCCTACTAGGATACCTCACCTGCTAGGGATAGGGAAATTATCGGTACAAATGATAAAGTTGCGGTAATTAATACCAAACAGATTTCGCCGTGTATTCCGCCGCAGATTTTGCCGCGCATTCCGCACGAACTTCGCCGCATGTTCTAGCGCATTTTCAGTCACGGACTTCGCCGCAAACTCAGCCGCAAATCTTGTCACATTTTCTGACACATTTTCAGACGCATTGTTAGAGTTGCGCCATAATGCGGTTACGTGAAGCAGTTACCTCTGCTAAGGCACGCTCAATATCAATTGTGGTATACATGCCATCTTTATAGAGCACTTTGCCATCAACCATAGTGAGAACCACGTCACTACCCTGCGCTGAGTAAACCAGAGCACCTGTTAAATCGTCGCAAGGAACCATCCAAGGAGTATCTGATGCAAGCACCACCAAATCCGCCCGATTGCCAACTTTCACATCGCCACAATCTTCACGACCTTGAGATAGTGCACCGTTGCGGGTTGCAATCTGTATGATTTCCGAAGAGGTTAGGCCCAACGGCGTATGATTATGCGCCCGCTCCATAAGGGCGATCAAATACATATCCCTAAACATGTTGTGTGCATTATTACTTGCGACACCATCAGTGCCAAGCGCCACCGTTATGCCTGCTTCCAGCATTGCCTTTACCTGAGCAATTCCACTTCCCAGTTTGGCGTTTGACGCAGGACACGTTGCAACAAATACCTTCTTTTCTGCTAGAATTCGTCGATCATTTTCGGTCAACCAAACGCAATGAGCTGCAGTAGCGGGAACGTCAAACAGCCCACAATCAGCCAAATACTCCACGGGCGTTTTCCCAGCATGACGTTCCTTGCAACCCTCCACCTCAGAAGCCGTTTCCGCAACATGAACCTGCATACGAACTCCCGCTTGTTCTGCCGCTTGAGCGAGTCCTTCTACGACCTTTTCTGTAGAGGTATATTCTGCATGCAAGTTAAAATCAATGAGAAGTCTTCCCTCTCCTGCGCCGTGATATTCCTTAAAGAGCTCCTCATTTTTTGCAGCTTCAGGGATTTGATCGTACGAAATGTCTGGGTCAAAATCGAGAACACTATGGCCTAAGTTGCATTTGATACCTGATTCAATAATCGCCTTCGCGCGAGCTTCCGAATGGTAGTACATGTCGGTACAGGAAACCACTCCGAATCGAATCATCTCCGCAAAGCCTGCTAACGTCGCATAATACGAATCTTTATCGGTCATCAATGCCTCAAAGGGAAAAATTGCATCATTGAGCCATTTATCCAAAGGAAGGTTTTCACCCAAACCACGAAGTAAAGTCATTGGTACATGAGAGTGCGCATTATAAAGGCCCGGCATGAGGATTTTGCCTCTGCCATCATAGGTTTCCTCGTAAGAGCGCGCAGAAGCTGAAAGATCCGATAGCCCGTCGGGAAGATCATTCGTCAGACCGTCCGACGGACCGTTTGTTAGACCATCCAATGGATCGTCCGATGGACCATCTTGGCTTGCAAGGGGATCCAGCTTTCCAACATAGTCGATAACTCCATCACGCACACCCACGTACGCGTGAGGCGTATGCACCCCATTCGCGTCGATAAGATTTATGTCCTTAAATAAAGTTGATGGCATGCTCTACTCCCCTTTGCCACACTCTGTCATTTACTATCTGTATTCTATACTTTGTTTTTCGTGCTCTCTGCGCACCCCTATACAAAAGTGCCCTTCCGATAAAGAAGGGCACTTTAGTTTGATATGTTTTGTGCTTAAGCAGGAATTTGCAACTACTGCTCATTCTCGACATCAGAAGAAGCCTCTTCTTCCGATCCCGTCAGATTAAAACCCAAGTCAGCAGAGCCCAGCAAGGCATCAAGCTCTTCTAAGTTGCGCTGATAAGAACGCGGTGGAAGTGCTTCACCAAGCATGTCCTCCCCCTCAGTGTTGAAGGTAGCAGGATGATCACCGCCAATCAGCACCGTATCATCAGGCGAGAACACCATATCGAGCAACTGACTCATATCGTCACGAGAAGCAGTCAGGTCATCTTCAATCACATGAGACAGACCATGCGCCTCAAGACCAGCCTTTAATTCCTCGATAGCCTTGGTGCCAATACCTTCGATACGCAAAAGCTCATCTTCAGTATGTCCTACCAAGTCAGCAACCGTTTCAATGCCAGCCTCGGAGAACTTGTTAGCCCAACGCTGAGAAACACCCAAGTCATCATAAATGTAGAGACGAGCATCCTCATCGGAAAGGTTGCTATTGCGATAACCACCCGCGATAGAAGCAAAGTAGCTCGCATAATCAGAACCTGATCCCAAGTAGCCCTCATCCAACGACCAATCCTGAGGCTGAGGCAACAGGTCCTCAATCTCACGCAGAGCCTCTGGAGCAGAATCGGGTAAGCGATCTCCGTCCATCTTATCCACAGGAACACCCTTATAGGTAAGTCCCACGTCATGGTAGCGCTTAAGACCCGTGCCAGCAGGAATTGGCTTACCGATGATAACGTTTTCTTTTAAGCCCTGAAGCGTATCAACCTTGCCCTCAATTGCAGCGTCGGTCAGAACCTTGGTGGTTTCCTGGAAGGATGCTGCAGACAAGAACGAATCGGTTGCCAAGGAAGCCTTAGTAATACCCAAGAGCAAAGGCTGGCCCACAGGAGGATTCTTGCCTTCCAGTACCAGATCGTTTGCAACCTTTTCGAACTCGAAACGGTTAACCTGGCGTCCTGGCAAGTAATCGGAATCGCCCGGATCAATAACGGCAACCTTACGAAGCATCTGACGAGCAATAACTTCGATGTGCTTGTCGTTAATATCTACACCCTGGGATACGTATACGTCCTGTACCTGGTTAACGATGTAACGAAGCGTAGTGTTTGGATCGGTCAAACGCAGCAAATCGTGTGGGTTAACAGAACCCTTGGTCAGCTGCTGGCCAACCTCAACTTCGCAGCCATCGGTAACACCGGGGAACATTTGAGCACGAGCCGAAACCACGTATTCGCGAATGTTGCCTTCCTGGTCATGGATGGTCAGGGTCTTGCTATTCTTGTCACCCACAATCTGTAAGGTGCCAGCAATTTCCGCCAAAACAGCCTGACCCTTAGGCTTACGTGCTTCAAAGAGCTCGGTTACACGAGGCAGACCGTGCGTAATGTCTTCACCTGCAACACCGCCGGAGTGGAACGTACGCATGGTTAACTGGGTGCCTGGTTCACCAATGGATTGAGCTGCAATAATACCAGCTGCCGTACCGATGTTTACCGGACGAGACGTTGCCAAGTCCCAACCGTAGCACTTCTGGCAGATGCCGTGTTCAGCATGGCAGGTCATAACTGCGCGGTGCTTAATCTTGCGAACACCCGCATCATAGAGACGCTGAAGTTCAGCAACGGAGGAAGGATATTCGCCAGCCTCCATGATGATTTCGCCCGTCTCTTCGCTTACTGCAGGCTCAGCCAAGCAACGACCTACCAAGGAATCGTCGATTTCGCCCTTTGCGTTGATAAGAGCGCATTCAACACCGTCATTCGTACCGCAGTCGAGCTCGCGAATGATAACGTCCTGTGCAACGTCAACCAAACGACGAGTAAGGTAACCAGAGTCAGCCGTACGGAGTGCCGTATCAGCCAGACCCTTACGAGCACCGTGCGTAGAAATGAAGTATTCCAGTACGGAGAGGCCTTCACGGAAGTTTGCCTTAATAGGACGGTCAATAATTTCGCCCTTAGGGTCAGACATAAGGCCACGCATACCAGCAAGCTGACGAATCTGCTTGATGTTACCTCGAGCACCAGAGAATGCCATCATGTAAATGGGGTTGAACTTGTCGAAGTTCGCCGCCATAGCATCGCCAACTTCTTCGTTAGCAGCATTCCAGATGTCAACAACCTGCTTATGACGCTCCTCATCAGACATAAGACCCATTTCGTAGTCTTCGTCGATAGCAGCAACTTTTTCGTCTGCCTCTGCCAAGATTTCGCCCTTCTCGGGAGGAATCGTAGCGTCGTAAACAGAAACAGTTAAACCAGCGCGTGTTGCGTAGTGGAAACCAGCGCTCTTCAAACCGTCCAGGATGGGTTCCATCTCAGAGGTGGTGTAGCGATTGCAGCAATCCTCAACGAGGTGGCTGATCTCGCTCTTATTCATTTCAAAGTTCAAGTAAGGATAGTCGTCAGGCAAAACGGCATTGAAGGTAATACGACCAATGGTGGTCTCAATGCGCTCGCCCTTCTTATGCTCAACCATGTTGTCAAAAGAGGTTGCAACGATGGTGTCCTTAGTCAAACGAACCCAAATCTTTGCCTGCAGGTCAAGATCTGCGCGAGCATCGTAGGCGTTCATCGCATCGTTGAAGTCGATAAATGCACGACCCTCGCCAGGGAATCCGTCACGAGCAGCGGTCAAGTAATACAGACCGATGATCATGTCCTGAGTAGGTACGGTCAGCGGACGACCGTGAGCAGGAGATTTAATGTTGTTAGCAGAAAGCATCAAAACGCGAGCTTCAGCCTGAGCTTCGTTACCCAATGGCACATGAACTGCCATCTGGTCACCGTCGAAGTCAGCGTTAAATGCCGTACATACCAAGGGGTGCAGCTTAATTGCTTTACCTTCTACCAGTACTGGTTCGAATGCCTGAATGCCTAAACGGTGCAAGGTAGGTGCGCGGTTCAGGAGAACAGGATGCTCGGTAATAACCTGATCCAAAACGTCCCAAACATAACTTGCGCCACGATCAACCGCACGCTTTGCCGCCTTAATGTTGGCAGCATATTCAAGTTCTACCAAACGCTTCATTACGAATGGCTTGAACAGTTCGAGTGCCATCTGAGAAGGCAAACCGCACTGATGCAGCTTCAAGGTAGGGCCAACAACGATTACCGAACGGCCAGAGTAGTCAACACGCTTACCTAACAGGTTCTGACGGAAACGACCCTGCTTACCCTTGAGCATATCAGACAAGGACTTCAGAGGACGGTTAACAGGACCCGTTACCGGACGACCACGACGACCGTTGTCAAACAGAGAGTCTACCGCTTCCTGAAGCATGCGCTTTTCGTTGTTCACGATGATCTCAGGTGCACCAAGATCCAAGAGGCGCTTCAGACGGTTGTTACGGTTAATTACGCGACGATACAAATCGTTCAGGTCAGATGTTGCGAAACGACCACCATCGAGCTGAACCATAGGACGCAAATCTGGAGGAATAACGGGAATTACATCCAGAATCATGTCGCTTGGCTTGTTGGAAGAGTGCAAGAAAGCATCTACTACCTTCAAGCGCTTGATAGCCTTGGTGCGCTTCTGGCCCTTGCCCGTTGCTACTACCTCACGCAATTCTTCAGCGGTAGCTTCCAAATCGATTGCATCGAGCAGATCGCGAATTGCTTCTGCACCCATACCACCCTTGAAGTAGTCAGAGTAGTTCAAGCGCATTTCACGATAGAGTGCTTCATCGGATACGAGCTGCTTTGGCTCAATCTTCAGGAATGCCTCCAGAGCTTCGGTGCGCAGTGCCTTGCGCTCGTTGAACTCCTCGTAGATGTCTGCAATTTCTTCTTCAACTTCTTCGGGAGTCATGCGCTCGTCTTCGTCGATATCATCAACGAATTCGTCCTCTTCAGGAACATAGTCAACAGAAAGACGACGCGTTGCCTCGATAAGACGATCGCGTTCTGCATCCAATTCTTCCAAGTCTGCAGAAAGCTCGTCGCGGAGCTCTTCTACATCCTCTTCGCGAGCTTCTTTATCAACAGAAGTGATGATGGAAGATGCGAAATAAAGGACCTTCTCCAACTCCTTAGGAGGAATATCCAAAAGATAACCCAAACGAGAAGGAGAACCCTTGAAGTACCAAATATGGCTTACAGGAGCTGCAAGCTCAATGTGGCCCATGCGTTCACGACGAACCTTAGAGCGGGTTACTTCAACACCGCAGCGTTCGCAGACAATACCCTTGAAGCGGATGCGCTTGTACTTACCGCAAGCGCACTCCCAGTCCTTCGTAGGGCCGAAAATCTTTTCGCAGAACAAGCCGTCCTTTTCAGGCTTCAAGGTACGGTAGTTAATAGTTTCAGGCTTCTTGACCTCGCCACGAGACCAACCACGGATATCTTCCGCGCTCGCAAGAGAGATACGGATAGCGTCAAAGTTGTTTACATCAAATTCGCTCATTTACATCTCCTCTCCCTCACCGATAAGGTCATTTACTGAATTCTTTTCTGAGGTGCCGCCCATCAAATCGCCCAATTCAGCGGTGATAGAGCCCAGCAAATCATCTTCGCTCATAGGCTTGTCTTCGCTTGTGCGTGCGGTACCCAACATTTCAGGTGCTTCCTCTTCAGGCTCGTGAGTAACGTCGATGGTCTGGTGCTGATGACCTTCCAACTCAACGTTCAAGCACAAAGAGCGCATTTCTTTAATAAGAACCTTGAAGGATTCAGGAACCTCAGGTGCGGGGATGGACTCGCCCTTAACGATTGCCTCGTAAGCCTTAACACGGCCAGAGGTATCGTCGGACTTGATGGTCAAAATCTCCTGGAGAACATTTGATGCACCGTAGGAATACAGTGCCCAAACTTCCATTTCGCCGAAGCGCTGGCCACCGAACTGAGCCTTACCGCCCAGAGGCTGCTGGGTAATAAGACTGTAAGGACCAGTCGAACGGGCATGAATCTTGTCGTCAACCAAGTGACCCAACTTCAGGATGTAGGTCTGACCACAGGTGATAGGCTCACGGAAACGCTCGCCCGTGCGGCCATCATAGAGCCAGGTCTTACCCGTGCGAGAAAGCTGAGGAATCATATCCATGCGGAAATGTTCGCCATACTTCTTCTTGTTGATATTTACCAGGTTGCGATTTGCTTTAAGGATTACGTCAGAAATTTCCTCTTCTGTTGCGCCGTCGAAAACAGGGGTTGCAACATGAATAGGACCTTCTACGATCTCGTCAGAATCTTCCTCGTCAGACCAGCCCCAAAGTGCAGCCCAACCAAGGTGGTTTTCAAGCAGCTGACCAACGTTCATACGAGAAGGTACACCCAGTGGGTTCAAGATAACATCGATTGGGGTACCGTCTGCCAAGTAGGGCATATCCTCAACAGGCAAAACGCGGGAAATAACACCCTTGTTACCATGACGACCAGAAAGCTTGTCGCCCTGCTGAATCTTACGCTTCTGAGCAACAAATACGCGAACCAGCTCGTTTACGCCAGGAGCCAATTCGTCGCCATTTGCGCGAGAAGAACGAACCACGTTAATTACGCGACCGCCTGCACCATGAGGAACCTTCAAGGAAGTATCACGAACCTCACGTGCCTTCTCACCAAAGATTGCACGAAGCAGACGCTCTTCAGCAGTAAGTTCTGTTTCACCCTTAGGGGTAACTTTGCCTACCAGAACATCGCCAGGGAATACTTCAGCACCCACGCGAATAATGCCATCGGAATCCAAGTCAGAAATCATATCCTCAGAGATATTAGGAATTTCACGCGTGATTTCCTCAGGACCAAGCTTGGTGTCACGTGCGTCAATTTCGTATTCAGCAATATGAATAGAGGTCAGCAGGTCTTCTGCAACTACACGCTCAGAAACGATGATAGCGTCCTCGTAGTTGTAGCCTTCCCATGGCATGTAAGCAACCATGAGGTTCTGACCGAGGGACAGTTCTGCTTTGTCGCAAGAAGGACCATCTGCCAAAACATCGCCCTTAAATACCGTATCGCCCTTGCGAACCAATGGCTTGTGGTTCATGCAGCCAGACTGGTTGGAACGCTGGAACTTTGGAATCAGGTATTCGTCGTATTCGCCATCTTCGCGTTCAATGATGATGGTCTGACCGTCAACATAGTCAACTACGCCTGCGTTTTGAGCAACCAAAACTTCACCAGAGTCAACCGCAATACGATGCTCGATGCCCGTACCAACCAATGGCGCATTAGGACGAAGCAAAGGTACTGCCTGACGCTGCATGTTAGAGCCCATCAAAGCACGGTTTGCGTCGTCGTGCTCGAGGAACGGAATAAGAGACGTTGCAACAGAGGTCATCTGGCGAGGTGAAACGTCCATGTAGTTAACGGTTTCCACTGGCATGTCCGCTGCCTCACCGAAGTTGCCCTGAGAGTCCTTCGTACGGCACAGAACGCGGCTTGCCTTGACGAATTCGCCATTTTCGAAATGACCAAATTCGCGCGTATCAGGATTAAACGTTTCGTTAGCCTGAGCGATGGTGTACTTTTCTTCCTCGTCTGCAGTGAGGTAGTCAACATCGTCGGTTACCTTGCCGTCGATTACGCGACGATAAGGAGTCTCAATAAAGCCGTAAGGATTTACGCGTGCATAGGTTGCAAGCGAACCAATAAGACCAATGTTAGGACCTTCAGGGGTCTCAATGGGGCACATACGACCATAGTGAGAAGTATGAACGTCGCGAACCTCGAAGCCTGCACGTTCACGAGACAAACCACCAGGACCCAAAGCAGACAGACGGCGCTTGTGCGTTACCCCTGCTGCGATGTTGGACTGGTCCATGAACTGAGACAGCTGCGAAGAACCGAAGAATTCTTTAATAGCAGCAACGATAGGACGAATGTTTACCAAGCTCTGTGGCGTAATGTCGTCTGGCTCCTGCATGCTCATACGTTCGCGTACCACACGCTCCATACGAGACAAACCGATGCGGAACTGATTTTGGATCAATTCGCCTACGGTGCGGATACGACGATTGCCAAAGTGGTCGATGTCGTCGGTCTGGTAGCCTTCTTCGCCATCATGTAACGCTACGATGTAGCGCATGGTTTCGATAATGTCTTCCTGGGTAAGCGTGGAATGATCGTTTTCAGGATCGAAACCAAGCTTCTTGTTAATCTTGTAACGACCAACCTTTGCCAGGTCGTAGCGCTGTGGATTGAAGAACAAGCCATCGAGCAGCGTACGAGCAGAATCGATCGTAGGAGGCTCACCGGGGCGGAAACGACGGTAGAGCTCGATTAAGGATTCTTCCTTGGCGGTGGCAGGGTCGCGATCAAGCGTGCGGATTACCATTTCGGAATCGCCCAGAAGATCAATAATTTCTTCGCGGGTTTCCGCAATACCCAAAGCACGCAAAAGCAGCGTAGCTGGCTGCTTACGCTTACGGTCGATACGTACGGAAAGTACGTCGCGCTTGTCGGTTTCAAATTCAAGCCATGCACCACGCGAAGGAATTACCTTTGCGTTGTAAATGGTTTTGTCAGACGTCTTGTCGCGCTCAGATGAGAAGTACACACCTGGGGAACGAACAAGCTGAGATACCACGACACGTTCAGTACCGTTAATAATGAAGGTACCGCGTGGCGTCATTAAAGGAAAGTCGCCCATAAAGACGTCTTGCTCTTTGATCTCGCCCGTCTCACGATTAATAAAGCGAATTTCAGCAAACAACGGTGCCTGATAAGAAACATCACGTTCCTTACACTCGTCTACGCTATACTTAGGCTCGCCGAATTCGTGCTTACCGAATTCAACGCACATATCCTTAGTGCTTGATTCGATAGGACTAATGTCGTTGAAGGCATTGGTAAGACCTTCGTCCACGAACTTTTTGAAGCTTTCCGTTTGGATTGCAATAAGATTAGGGACGTCCATTACGTCAGGAATCTTTGCGAAGCTCCGGCGGGTCCTATAACGGCTGGTGGAATCGGGGTTTTTAGACTGAACCACGAGTCATTTCCTCCTTCGTTGCAACCGGCTAATTTGTGTAAAGACACAAGTTATAAAGATACTGCGCGCGCATACGCGAGTCAAGAAAAATTTTTCCTAATTGTGTTTTGCTCGTGGATTTTTGGGAAATTTAGAAGAATTCCAGCTATTTCCCGATGAGCTTTCCATCAGAAGATTCGAGCTGCTCTGCGAAAGCCTACCCCACTAGAAGAGCCCTAGCTGCTCCCCGATGAGCTTAACCGCCAACAGAGCGAGCGCAATCAAAATACAGGGTTTTGCAATGTTGATACCCTTTTTCATAACAAGGCCTGCACCAATCCACGAACCAATCATGTTCGCAATACCGCAGACTATAGCCAAAACAATCAGTACCTTACCATTGAGCGCAAACACAACAATGGCACCAATATTGGTGGTTAAATTAAGCACCTTAGAATGAGCATTCGCGCGAATGATTCCCATACTGGTTGCGAAGACAAAAGCAATAGTTAAGAACGTACCACTGCCAGGTCCATAAAAACCATCGTAGGCACCAATAGCAAAGGCGGCCACCACGCACAGCACGCGTTGTTTTGTGGTGATAGGGTCGTCGTTTTCTGTTGCAACCCGCTTGAAGTGTTTGCTTAACGTGATGTAGGCAACAATAGGCAGAATGATCATGATGAGCCAAGAAAGCAGCTCGGCATCTACCAAAACTACTAAGCTGGTACCACAAGCAGAGCCCACCAATGCTGCAGGAATAGCAGGCAGAATAACTTTCCAATGAATAAGACCACTTTTTATGAAACGAAAGCTTGCCGTAGCCATCCCAAAAAAGGACTGAATTTTATCGGTACTAAGAGCATAATGTGCGGGTAATCCTGCTAAGAGAAGCGCGGGAACCGTAATGAATCCCCCACCGCCGCTAATAGCATTAAGAAGCCCACCTAAAAAGCAGGCGGGCAACGCAATTAAAAACGTAACTATGCTAACCATTGAATCCATTAGCTATACGGTAACACACCTTAGCTGCTAAATACTCCGTAGCGCCTAGATACGCAATACCCAGATGCTCGATTCCTCTAATGCTACCGTAGTCCCCAAATGCCCGTTTCCTCTCCTTGCGGTTTAGCTGCCAGATGCCACCGCGACAGCCGACTCAACTGCCAGATGCCACCATGACAGAGATAACAACAATAATGGCGATGAGCGTTAATATGACAAATTCCTTTGGACTTTTCCCACCGAACATTGTTTAACCTCCCTATTGTTGTTAGTCACTTGGTATATCCAAGCAACTTAAATCAGAATAAGCAGAATGTTAAATGCCCCTTCTTAAATGTTCTCATGTTCTTTTATTTTAGAGCACACCCCAACTATTAGTTAAACATTCAAAGTGGAGACACAAGAAGCGCCCTGATTCGCCATTTCCATTAATGACCAGTGGCACATCTGCTTTCGCTTTGAAGGCGAAGATGCCTTTGAAGTTGAAATTTGCGATTACCACTAAGGAGTTGAACCATGGATTCAGAAAATATGATCATAATTTCCCGCAAGCCAACCCATCCTGGTGAAATGCTCCGCGAAGAGTTCTTCCCTGATTTTGGCTTAACAGTAGCTAAAGCAGCAAAACTTCTCCACGTTTCGCGACAGACAGTGAATGAATTACTGCACGAACGCCGATCGGTTAGTGCGGATATGGCAGTGCGTCTAGCGCGCTTATTCGGTACTACTCCCCAGTATTGGTTAAACATGCAACGCAATATAGATATATGGAACGCACTCGATTTGCATAGGGATGATTTGCTTGAAGTGCAGCCATTAGCGGCCCTTAGATAAACCAAAAACTTTATATGGACTGAAAATTTTCAGATTTTAGGAGCATTTCTTTCAGTCAACTGAACGTTTTAACAAACAGCTAACCACACCCACACATTTTAGTAGATATCCTAGACACATTATGCTCATACTATTATTATTCAACTAGAATAATAATAGTATGAGCAGGAACCGAAATGATCAAAAATGAATTGATTGAAATACTGTTAGGTATCGACGAAGAAGCGTCGCTTACATTAGGCAATAGCCCTCATAAACCAACCGTAATTATTGTCGGTGGCGCAGCTTTTCTCTTAAGAGATCTCACAAATCGCAAAGTAACACATGATATTGATGTTCTTAGTATTGATGAAGAACTAAAAGCAATCATTGCCTCTTACCCTGAAGTCAACCAGTCAGTTTCTGCTTATATGGATCAAATACCGTACAACTTTGAAGCTAGACTGGTCGAATTAAATATTGGAACCACTACTGTTCATTTTGTCGTTCCTTCACTAGAAGACCTAATCATTATGAAACTGTATGCACAACGTCCAAACGATATCCAAGATATTGAAAGCGCTGCAAAATCGAATCTGATAAATTGGGATTTACTAGAATACTTGGTCTATAGCGGTGATGAAGCTAAGGTATCTACAAATATAAAAAGACGCTATAACGAAATGGTTGATGCGTTTAAGCGATTTAAGGAAGCTTGGAAAAATGAATCTGACATTTAAAGGGTTTCTGCAAAATTACTGCCGCGAATTAACAGGACTAGATACCGACAATTTAAAAAAGCTTCTTACTGCAGTTAATACATCTGCCCCATCTGCTGCGGAAGCTTTATTTTTGTTTGCCGTGCTTCAGAATAAGGCTGACTACCTGATTAAAATAAGCCTAGGTAGTTGGGTGCACGAACAATATAAAAAAACATTACATGACTCTAAGGAATTCAATTCTATAAATGATTACCTAACTTCCGACTCTGCACCTGAACGATATAAAAAAGTATGGAACGCCTATTGCGCTAAAAAATATGCAGTAGAAACCGACAGACGAGTAATCATGCTCATGCGTGAAAAAACGTTAGCCGCTATGAAAGCGGCCAGTTTAACTGCCTATACAATTTGTAAAAAGCTTAACTTAAATCTGGGAAATGTATATGCATACTTGCATGCGGGAGATGTCACGAAAGTCAGTCGCGCTACTGCGCGTAGAATAATGCAATTTGCACTAAACTCAGAAAAAGCAAACCACTAAGAACCTTAACTAGATACTTTCGGTTTGCCTTACTTGGTTAAGAGAACATCTTTATAAGTAAGCTATGCTTACAGTACAAGACATATCGGGTGGTTTTGTCCAAGAGGCAAGCCTTATCCATTGAAAAGGGTTTATCTTTTAACTCTTTGACTCTATCTTTTCAGTAAGATACGAAGGACAACTAGCATATTTTGTGATAATACGCTGTTTTAGCGCTTAAAGGCAGAATGACTACAAGCGGAATTAAGCATAAAACTGGATGTACAGGATCTAGAGTTAACGCGAATGAGAGGATCGCTATCGTTGCCGTGAAAGAAAAGAGCGAAATTCTATTGCTCAGATTGATACAATTTAGAATTTCGCCTCTTAGCAGTTCGTATTCTTTTATTAAATTGTCTTCAGCGCTCATCGGTTTTAACTGTTCACAAAACCTTAGTCCCTCTTAAACAAATCCCTGGTAAACACTTTGCCTGAGACGTCAGACAAATCTTCATTCCAGCGATTAGCAATAATCACATCGCAAGCTGATTTAAATTCATCAAGATCGTGCGTTACCTTACTACCAAAGAAATCAGGCGCATCTAGGGTTGGCTCATACACAAATACAGGAATTCCTTTTGCCTTAATACGTTTCATGATGCCCTGAATAGAAGAGGCTCTGAAATTATCAGAGCCTGTTTTCATAGTAAGTCTGTAAATGCCGACGACTGGGTTTGCAACACCTTTGTATACCAAGTTCATTACCCGCTGAATAATCTCATCGGCTATGAAGTCTTTTCGTGTTCGGTTTGACTCCACAATAGCCTCAATCAAATTCTGAGGAACATCCTTATAGTTAGCTAATAATTGTTTGGTGTCTTTCGGCAAACAATACCCACCATAACCAAATGAGGGATTGTTGTAGTGCGATCCAATACGTGGATCATATCCAACACCAGCAATAATTTGAGAAGTATCAAGACCACGTACTTCAGCATACGTATCAAGTTCATTAAAGTAGGCCACGCGGAGCGCTAGATAGGTATTAGAGAACAACTTTACTGCCTCTGCTTCAGTTGCGCGCATAATAAGTACCGGTGGATTTTCATCGATTGTTGCTTCAGACAATAAGCTAGCAAAGGTCTGGGCAACCTGCTGTAATTCTTCTACATAGGGAGATTCTGTAGGAATACCTACGATAATACGTGTTGGATGCAAGTTGTCATAAAGAGCATGTCCTTCACGTAAGAATTCAGGACTAAAGAGAAACTTTCCTTGAGGATACTTGTCTAGAAGAGATTTAGTGTAGCCAACTGGTACGGTAGATTTAATGACCATAACCGCATTAGGATTAACTTCTAATACCAGATCTATTACTTGTTCAACATAAGTTGTATCAAAGAAGTTTTTATCTGGGTCATAGTTAGTAGGAGTAGAAACAACAATAAGCTCTGCTTGTTTGTAAGCGCTTTCGCCATCTAATGTTGCCGTAAACGAAAGATTTCTTGTACCAACCTTTGCCTCACTTAAGAATTGCTCAATTTCAGCATCTCTAATAGGACTTTGCCAATGATTTAGCTTTTCTATCTTTTCTGATACGACATCCACTGCAACAACATCGTTATGTTGTGAAAGCAACACCGCTAAAGACAGACCTACATAGCCAGTACCTGCTACTGCGATTTTCATAAACAATATCCCCTTTTCAAAGTGCGAATAGTAAAAATAGAAAGCGCAAGTAAAATGCGCTAATTATCTGAACAATCCCTTTTGATTACTAACCAATCTTGTAGTAACGCTTATACCAACGGGCGAATTCACGAAGACCATCAACTAGTGAGGTGCTTGGCTTAAATCCAAAGTCTCGTTCTAAATCACTTACATCGGCATAGGTTTGGTATACATCCCCTGGTTGCATTGGAAGAAGTTCGTGCTCGGTAGGTTTTTCAACCACACCCTCTTCCATAAGAACGCGCTCTAGGGCTTCAACGAAATACATAAGTGATTCAGGTTTATTATTGCCAATGTTGTAAACCTTATAGCGAACTCCTGAATCATTAGGCTTTGGAGGTTTATTCATTACATTTACGACACCCGTTACAATGTCGTCGATATAAGTGAAATCTCGATACATGTCCCCCATGTTGTAAATCTGAATAGGCTCGCCTTTTACGATTTTGTTGGTGAATTTGAAATAAGCCATATCAGGGCGACCCATAGGACCATAAACTGTAAAGAATCGAAGACCAGTTGAAGGAATGTCATACAGTTTCGAATAAGCATGTGCCATAAGTTCATTGCTCTTTTTGGTGGCTGCATAAAGCGATACTGGATTATCTACCCTATCCTCCACTGAATACGGAACTTTCTTATTAGAGCCATACACACTTGAACTTGAAGCATAAACAAGGTGTTTTACTGGATGATGCCTGCAAGCTTCTAGGATATTAAAAAAGCCTATGAGATTTGAATCCACATAGGCTTGAGGGTTTTCTATGGAGTAGCGAACTCCTGCTTGAGCTGCAAGGTTGACCACCACATCAAACGAGCACGTCTGAAACAAGTCATCCACCTGCGCTTTATCTGATATATCACCTTTTATAAAGGTAAAGCGATTATTAATATCCACTCTTTCAAACATAGAGAGTCTGTTTTGCTTGATTCCAACATCGTAGTAGGAATTCATATTATCTAGTCCCACTACGGATACGTCAGTTTCTTCAAGCAAGCGTTTACATAAATACGAGCCAATAAAACCGGCTGCGCCTGTTATTAGTATTGTTTCCACTTTATCTTCCTTTTGTAAATCAAATTCAACGATTAAACCGGCAAAAAGGTCTGGAATTAATCGTAAATACACTTTAAATAAAGAGAATATGCTCTAAATTTTCTATAACTTCGTTAACAATCTATCTCATAAAAGCAGAGACCGTCTATTAGTTACATTCTCGCGCCCCTACAGTGCTTATTATCAATTTGATATCCGAAACCAACATAAACGCAACCAATATAAATCCTAGATATCCATTCAATCCATAAAGCAAATTTAGAAGAGGAGAATAGGGCACATAAATTGCAATCAATAGCCCAAAGAGACAAGCTGCAACAGATACAAATCTATATTTTACTGTTCCTTCTTGAGAAATTTTTCTTATTCCAGTCCATAATAGAGGCACTGCACTAGTAAATATGCCAATAAAAATAACTACTGCAAAGATAATCCCAAAATACACATTAATGCGATTTGCTAATACAAGCGCAGGAATATCAGCGCCTACAACCAAATCAACATTCGAGATCAAAGACATGCAACATAGGGTAGCAATTCCAAATATAAATATGGAAGAGATCGCCATACCAGTATTGACATTTTTTAGTTTATTCTTAGCCCCTATTTCTGCCAAAAAAGAAGCAAACCAAAGGATAACGAATCCCCCATAGGATATCCCAGACAACAATGGATTTCCCCCGCCAATCTGCGGAATTACATACTGTTTAGAGTCGATTGCAGCTAGACCTGTCTCTTATACACATCTGACGCTGCCGAC
>ENA-OYYQ01000360-OYYQ01000360.1-human-gut-metagenome-genome-assembly--contig:-NODE-360-length-22171-cov-9.367291_pt1 | contig 22171 bp, 11 predicted proteins | sample MGYA00243252_ERZ653455 | MGnify/ENA primary metagenome ERZ653455 (study PRJEB26926, sample SAMN06164940) | human gut metagenome | biome: ENVO:00009003; feature: ENVO:2100002; material: ENVO:00002003...
GAGATGTGTATAAGAGACAGACGGAACTGAGGTCGTTATTGACACAAAAGGATGTCCGGATTCGGTCGCAAATATCAAAAGGAAATTATTTTGGTATAAATTCCCGGACGTAGATTATAGATGGGTGACTTATTCAGGAATTGATGGAGGATGGTGCTCTTACGAATATGTAAAGAAACAACGTGCTATCCGAAGAAAGGCTAAGCGAGAAGCCCAAAAAGAGAAAATGGAGGAAGAAAATAATGGAAAAAGCAAATAGAATTGATGCGTCTACACTGATCGAAGCTGTAAACAAAATTTCAGAACCTACTGCAGAATTTGAGTGGAACGGCATGAGCGTTGTCGTAAATAGAGTTCTCTCGATGGAAACCATGATGGAATTTGTTGACTACGTGACAAAAACTTGCTTCGGTGATGATGGCGAATACCTGCCAGAAGTTAAAGACTTTGCAATCAAAAGCTGCTTACTGGAGATGTACGCTAACTTCAATCTGCCAGAAGACTTACCTACACGATATGCGGTTATCTATAATTCAGATATTGTAGATGCCGTTCTGAACCATATCGAGGGTCGTCAGTTCGGTGAAATTATCAATGCTATTGAGCATAAAGTTTCTAATATTGCACAGGCAAATATACAGGCAGTTATGAATCAGATGCAGCATATCAATGATGAGTGTGAAAATCTGGTAAATCAGATTGCGGGGATCTATGCCGGAGTGAACCCAGATGATCTAGCAGCTCTTATCCATGCAATGTCTGATGGAAATATAGACGAAGGAAAAGTCGTACAGGCATATATGGACAAATCTAAAGACTCAAAGGTTGTGCAGATGCCTACAGGAGATAAATAATTATGGCTTCTATCAATATGGGTTCCATACTTGCGAAAGCACAGGCTCATATGGGAAGCGGCGCTGGTCAGGCAAAAGTAAACAGTACGGTTGCTAAAGTTATGCTTGGAACCATAACTTTAAAGTCCGGAGGTAAAACACATACGCCAGAGGAAGCTGCTGAAAAGTTCATAGAAGTTCTTAGAAACTCGATCAGCAGTTCCGGTATAAGCTCAGAAGCTGCTGCCGCAATTTCAGAGCTTAGCCACTCTTCTGCTGTTCCGGCTGGAGCAAATGTATATACGATTGAAATCTTCTTTACTGGAAACCTGAGCAGACCTTCGTTGGTTCCTGGTAAGTACGGAGGTATTAGTAATTTAGCCGCACTGTTAAATAACGGTGTGGATCATGAAATGAATCGTGTTCATGGTATATGGCACGGTCAAGAAACTTGGAGTAGAACTGTGATACCGGGTGCTCATTTCGTAGATGATGCCGTCAGCAGTTTTATGGGAAGTTACGCATCCGAATACAATGTCATTGACATTTCTGTAAGCGGTGATTTTTCTTAAACACATAGTAAACATTTAGTGAAAGGATTGGTGTATAAGCCAGTCCTTTTCTTTATATTCAAAAAGGCGGTGAGATAAATAAATGGCTGACATTTTACTGACAGTCGGCGTGGATACTTCGTTGAGCTATGCTGAATTTCAGGCGGGAATTACCAGTCTGGTTTCTCAGGTCAATGCTAATCCACCGAAAATAAAACTTAAATTTGATGATTCGTCCCTGTCTTCTATGAGACAGCAGATTGAATCTATGACTAAGGCTGCATCGAGCGCAAATGCGGCAAAGTTAGCAGGTGGATACACAAAGACCAATTCAGGAATATGGGTAAAAGATACCGCAGCTATCAATGCCAACACACAGGCAAAAAATGCTAATGCCAATGCTACAAGGAAAGCCGCCGATGCTACAAAACAGGCTGCAGCGAGTGAAAATGCTTTTGCAGTCGGCACAAAGAAACATACAGATGCTTTGACCAAAGTAAACAATCTTCTTGGACAGGTAACTGTAAATACTCAGAAATGGACTGCGGCAAGAAACGGTAATACCAGTACAAGCTATTCTGCGCTTAAAGACCAGATCACTGCATTAGAAGCGTTAAAAACAGGGTTAATGAATGGATCTGTTTCGGCTGAACAGTTCAAAGAGCGTTTTGCCTCTATTAAAGCAACTGTAACTGATGCATCAACTGCTATCAGAACAGCTGGAGAAAATACACAGTCATTTGGTGACAGAATATCCGGTCTGGCTTCAAAATTCTCTTCATGGTTGACGGTTTCACAGGCAATCATGTATGCGATTAGAACTGTAAAACAGATGGTCTCTGCTGCTGTTGAAGTCGAAAGTGCTATGGCTCAGATCCAGATTGTAACTGGAGCCTCTGATTCTCAAATGGAAGCGTTTCTTACGAAGTCCATCTCTCTTGCAAAAGAGCTTGGTCAGAGTGTAACTGATGTAGCATCATCTATCGAAACATTTGCTCGACTCGGATACAACATGAGCGATTCATCGAATTTGGCTAAATATGCAAATATCATGGCAAATGTCGGTAACACTGACGTGGACACTGCTACAACTGGTATTACTTCTATCATAAAGGGATACGAAATGGATGCAAGTGATGCAGAACACGTATCAGATGTGCTCGTAAAGGTAGGTCAGGAATACGCTATCTCAGCCGAGGAACTTATGGCTGCGTTTCAGCGAGGTGGTGCTGCACTCCATGCTTCTGGAACTGACTTCGAGAAGAGTGCTGCTTTGTTCGCCGCAACAAACGCATCCCTTCAGAATGCTGAAACCACAGGTACAATGTGGAAAACAGTAAGTGCTCGTATCCGAGGGGCTACAACAGAGCTTGAGGAAATGGGTGAAGAGACAGACGGATTAGCTCAGGGTCTGTCTAAGTATAGAGAAGAAATCATGGCATTATCCGGCGTTGACATCATGAAAGATGAAAACACATATAAGGATATGTATGACATCTTCGTACAGCTTGCAGAAGTTTGGGACAACATGGAAGATGTATCCCAGTCTCGTGTTGCAGAAATTCTTGGTGGTACACGTAATACATCAGGTATTATGTCTACAATCACTAATATCAAGGATGCTATCGGTGCTTATGCAAGTGCTATGGATTCTGCTGGAACTGCAACAGAAGCAAACAATATTTACATGGATACCACTAAGGCAAAAGTTGGAGAGCTGAAAGCTGCATTTCAGGAACTCTCTTCTGACGTTTTCGACTCAGACTTTACAAAAGGAGCTGTCGATGCTCTTAGAGGTATTGTAGAGGCTATTGATAAAGTAATCAGCACGTTTGGTTCATTAAAGACCATTCTTGTAGGATTAGGAATAGCCAAAATTATCAAGAACGTGGCTTGACCCAAAATCATGGGTTATCTGTAACAGAGGTCGGCATGGTCAAGGACATATCAATTTTGGAGATATGAGCCAAGGCTATGGGTGAGCGTTTTAAAACAAATCACACAAAGGGGTAATTGCTGGGAAACTGGTTAAACCAATCATACTACAACGTAATTGGAAACAATAAGCGTGAACGTTGCGAAAGGCAGAAACAAATGATTGGATGGCATATGGTGATAGTAAGCCTAAGTGCTACGCAGATATTTCTGCAGATAGGATGACATCAGCCGGACGAAGACTCACAGCTTCATCCTCAGAGACTACCCACCCTTTGAGCCGCTACTGCCTAGTGTAGCGACTTTTAATGTATAGTCCTCGTGTAGTGAGAACTTATCTCTCACTCTAATCATGGTACGCATATGTCAGCGTCGATAAGAAGACATAAATTACGGTTCCCATTTATATCCGCATTTTCCACATCTATTGATGGTTTTATTACTGCCTATAAATCCGGTTAATAATGAAAAGCCTCTTTGACCTGTTATAACTTCATTAGAACCACAATGCGGGCATATCAATGTTGATCCGTTTGCCATATAAGAATCAATTTCAATATTTGACTGAATATCGCTATTAGATTCGTTTGCAGTAACATTGCATTGAAACGGTTTTAATGTTGTAATAATCCATTCTGCCTGTTCTTTTGATACAGAATGGAAAAGAGTATATGGTGGGTTGTCAATAATCATTTTCGCAGTTGTTAAATCTAATTTCAGCAGTTGTCTTATACATCCTATCAGATTTGCTTGATACTTGTATTTTAATGAATTATTTTCAAATCCATTATAGATAATATCATAAGCACTATCTTTCTGGATATTTAAAGGATATCCACAATGGATGCATTGTATTGCTTTATCAGACACATCTTGTCCGCACTCGGGACATTTTATCAAAGCCATAAATATACCTCCCATAGATTTTATTCAATTTTACCATGAAATACCCGACATGTCTATTGTCTGTTACTAAAGACATCGGAGGAATAAAGTCTTTATCAGATGTATTCGTGGCGCTACAGTTATCTTTCGGTAGTGTAGGAGATGCGATTGCAAAGATGGCTGCAGCCGCTTCGAGTGGAGCTGGCGTATTCGGAACATTATCTGCTGGAGCTGCTGCGTTATCCGGAACACTTGTACCGATTGTCGCTATTGCGGCTGCCGTTGCCGCAGGTATTTACGCAATATCAAAGGCATATGTATCTGCATCAGAAGCTAATGATAAGATGCGCGATTCATACAGTGCTTATCAAGAAGCTCAGTCTAATCTCGAAAGTGTCAACTCAGAATTAGACACAACAAAGGCTTCTATGGATGAGCTGCTTGGTAAAGAACATCTTACATTTGTGGAGGAGGCAGAACTCCAGAAGCTCAAAGATGCTACTGAACAGCTGTTAATTCAGCAGGACTTAGCTGAAAGAGAAGAAAATAAAGCAGCCAGACAAGCTGCTGAAGATACTGTTTCAGCATATAAAAAGAATTTCAAAAATGAAATCAGTGCAAGTCAAACCAAAGAGCGTCAAGATTATGCTCAGATGACGGGGAATAATGCTGGTCTTACTGTCGAGCCGACTGATGTTTCTTCTATGCTTGCAGCTATAAAACAGTTCGATGCTTTGAAGCAAGAAGCTAAGGATGAGCTTGCAAAAGCACAGAAGGATGGAAATGAGAATGATATCAAATGGTTGGAAGAAGACATCCAACATTACGACGATCTGAATCAGGATTTAACAGATTCTATCTGGGATCAGGTAAAACTTCTTACAGAATATAGAGACACGCTTAAAGCTCTCCCCGAAGAAGAACTTGCAAAGGTTGACGGCGCTTCAGATGTGTTAAGTCAGATTGATGACCAGATTGCCTATATCTACTCAGAATTAGACCCTACTGCTTGGAAACAGATGCAATTTAATGAAATATTAAATAGCGATGAATACAAGAAGGCTAAGGATGAACTCACAGAATTAGCAAAGGCTACTGACGGAGCTGGTATATCGGTTGACGATGTAAAGGAAAAATATCCTGAACTCGCTTCTGCCATTGAAGGTGCCGGATTATCAATCAGCGACTTCGTAGATCTTATCAATTCCAGTGCAGAAGCTACGGACGATGCGGGCGAGGCTGTCGTATCCAATGCAGAAAGAATTCAGAATGCCGTAGACGATACAACTAAAGCAACGCAGGAGCTGACATCTCAGATTGATGCAGTACAGTCTGTATTAAACGGTCAGATGACCGGAAAGTCTATATCCGTAGAAGATTTCAATTCTGATGAACTCGCAGATTATCGAAGTGCTCTTGAGTATGTCAATGGCACAATGCAGTTAAATGCGGATAAAGTAGCAGAAATTGCTAAAGCCAAAGCAGACGAACAGGTTGCTATCAACAACACAAACAAGGCACTGGCACAATCTCAATATCTTGAGAACGCACGACAGATTGAACAATATCGTCAGCAGTTACGGGATGCAAGTTTTGCAGAAGGCGAAACAGCCGACAGCATACAGGCTTCAATAGATGCCTTACTGGATGAAAACAGTGCTATTGCTGATACATGTGCTCAGTACGACTTACTCTCCGCTTCTATTCAGGAAGCTGTTGGTGCTTACCAGCATTGGTTAAATGCACAGAGTGCTTCTGATTATGGAGATATGGCGAATGATACTGTTAGTGCTATACAGCAAATTCGTGATACATACGATGCGAACTCTGATATCTATGGGAACTTTGGTTCAAAGAAATTTGAAGCTGCCGTAGATTTCATCGTACCAGATTCTGTTGATCGTGAAGATCTCGGTGCTATTGAGTCCTATATGTCGGACTTCAAACAGTATCTGAGATTCGATGACGACGGAGTTGTTGACGGTCTTGATATTGATAAATTCCTTCAGAAATCTGTTGATGCCGGACTGATGTCATATAGCGAAGATGACGGATTTAAAGTCCTCGGTGGCAAGAAGATGGAGGACTTCGCAGAGGGACTGAACTTATCTTCTGGTGTTGTCCAGGCATTTTTCGATGAATTACAGTTGAAAGGTGCTGAATTTGACTGGGGAGACGAAGCAGTTAAAACAGTAGGTGATTTAGCTGTAGAAGCCAATGAAGCTGCTGAATCGTTACGACAGTTAGACGGCAACAGCGATCTGAAAATTAAGATGGATGTATCTGATCTTTCTACAACAGAGGAACAGATCAATGCCCTCGATGCAACGATTGCTGAGATGGATAGCATTAAAGCTAGACCGGATGTCGATGCTTCGAGCATTGACAATGCCAACGCTGTTATTCAGTATTGCCTTACACAGAAGCAGCTCCTTTCACAGCCTGATGTTATGCGTGTCGATGCTTCTCAGGTTGAGGGCGAAGTCAGCAACGCAATCTCACTTCTGCAGCAATTCCAGAATGCCACAAATGATCTGGAAATCAAGCAGAAAGTAGGTGCTGACACTAGCGAGGCTGAATCTCAGGTAAACTCTCTCGCTTCTGAAATTCAGAATCTTTCGCCAGATATTAAAGCGAAGTTGAATATAGACTCTACGTCCGTAGAATCTATTCAGACATCAATCGCAAATTTATCGGCAGAAACAATTAATGTTCAGGCAAAAGTAGATGCCTCCGCTATTGATGGGTACAATCCAGAGTCTAAGACATGCGACGTGATCTATGACCCTAAGACGGATTTATTGCCAACCTCTTTCCCATCTATTAACAGAACAGTTAATTATGTTGCGGATACAGCAAATCTTCCAGGTTCATTTAGCACTATCACAAGATATGTAAATTACGTGAAGACTGGAGATGTCAGTGTTAATGGTACTGCTCATGCGGGCGGTACTGCAAGAGTGGGCGGCGACTGGGGAACTGCCCCAGGAGGACGTACACTTGTTGGAGAACTTGGACGAGAAATCGTCGTAGACCCACGCACAGGCAAGTGGTATACAGTTGGCGACAACGGTGCTGAATTCAGAGATATACCTGCTGGAGCTATTGTATTCAACCATAGACAAACAGAAAGTCTGTTGGAGAATGGCTATGTTGCCGGACGAGCTTCTGCCCTTGTAAGCGGTACTGCAATGGTCACTGGTGGTTATAAGCCATATAAACCGAGTGCCTCTTCTACAAGCAGAAAACCATCTTCTTCTAAGAAGAGTTCAAGTGGTTCTAAATCATCCGGCGGTTCCAGGACAAGGTCTAGCGGAAGTTCAAAATCAAAATCAAATTCTACATCTACCAAAGAAAAAGAATTTGAAGAAGTATTTGACCTTATTGCCATAGCTGTCGATAGAGCTACAGAGGCTATTGATCGGCTAAAGATAACAGCCGACAGTGCATTCCAAACTCTTAGCACCCGTAATAAAGCTACCGTCAAAGAAATGGCAGCTATTACAAAGAAGATTGATGTAGAAAACAAGGCATACGAGGGATATATGGCGAAAGCCAACTCGCTTGGTCTGGATCAATCTTGGGTCAAAAAGATTCAGAATGGTTCTATTGATATCACAACCGTCACAGACGAAGACCTTGCTGATAAGATTAAGGATTATCAAGATTTCTATGAGAAAGCAATTAAAGCAAAAGATGCCGTCGCAGAATTGCATGAAGAAATTGCCAGCCTATATAAAGATAGATTTGATAATCTCTCAAACGATTTTGAGAATCAACTTAGTCTGTTGGAGCATCTGACTAATACCTATGACAACGGTATTGATAACCTTGAAGCTCGCGGATATCTTGCAAGTACCAAATTCTATGAAGCTATGCGAAATGTTGAAAAACAGAATATTGCTATTCAGAAGAAGGAACTTGCTTCTCTCACAAAAGCAATGTCAGAAGCTGTAAATTCTGGAGAAATCAAAGAAGGCAGTGAAGCATGGTATGACATGCAGAACGATATCAATTCGGTAAAAGAATCTATTCAGAAGTCTGAAACCGCTGTCATCGAATTCAATAATTCGATACGAGAAATCAAGTGGGAACGGTTTGAGTATCTGCAAGAGCAGATCAGTAATATTACTGATGAAGCCAACTTTATGATTGACTTAATGGAGAACACTGATTTGTTTACTGATAACGGTAAATTTACCGATACTGGTATGGCAACACTAGGTCTTCGTGGTCAAAACTACAATGTATACATGGCTCAGGCTGATAAGTATGCAGAAGAATTGAAGAAGTTAAATGCAGAGATTGCAAAAGACCCAAACAATACAACGCTGTTACAGCATCGCCAGGAATTACTGGAGGCACAGCGTGATTCAATCATTGCGGCTGAGGATGAAAAGCAAGCAATTAAAGACCTCGTGGCTAATGGTATCGAAAAAGAACTTGATGCCTTACAGGATTTGATTGACAAATACACTGAGGCAATGGATACCGCCAAAGACCTACATGATTATCAGAAAGATATTGAAAAACAGTCATCAGAGATTGCTAAACTGCAGAAACAGTTATCTGCATATTCCGGTGATAATTCAGAAGAGACTAGAGCTACCATACAAAAGATTCAGGTTGACCTGGCTGACGCTATGGACGACCTTGAGGAGACGCAGTATGAGCACTATATCAGTGAGCAGAAAAAGCTCCTTGATAATCTGTATGATGAGTACGAGGCAATTCTGAATGAACGTCTTGATAATATCGATGCTTTGATTTCTGACATGATTGATACAATCAATGCCAACTCTGCAACAATTAGCACTACGTTACAGACACAGAGCGACAAAGTTGGATATGATTTATCTGCTGCCATGAAGTCCATTTGGTCAAATGAGGGTGGCGGATACTCTATCATCACAAAGTACGGAGAGTCTTTCTTGACACAACTTACATCAGTCAATGATGTGATTACAAAAATAGCATACAAAATTGGTGCTATGGTCAAAGAAAGCGATAATCAGGCTAACAAGACAGTGTCTTCTGCAACTCCATCTACCAAAACAGACACTTCTGCGAAGCCGCCTACATCTACTAGCACGCCAAAAACACCTACGACTACCTCTACGAAACCAAAATTCAATGAGGACGTGAAACGTGGTGTTGCCGCAGCTATCTGGATTTACGGCTCTAAGTCTGGATGGGGAAATGACCCTGACAGAAAGAAGCGGTTGACAGCAAAGTTTGGTGCTTCTAATGCGGCTGCCGTACAGAAATACATTAATGCTCATGCAAACAATGGTGATCTGTACAATTACTGGGTAAAGACCGGAAAGAGCAAATTATCCCAGTATTACTACAGCGCATTCAAGAAAGGTGGTCTTGCCGACTATACCGGAGTAGCTTGGCTTGACGGTTCTCCTACAGAGCCAGAAATGGTTCTAAACCCAGAGGACACACAGAACTTCATTGCATTGAAAGATGCTATGAGAAGCATTGCTGATGGAAATAATCCTTTGAGCAAGTTGTTTGGAGGAGATGAGGGCGCTGCAAATGTATTATCACAGCTTGCTAAGGTAAGTGCGCCTATATCCGGAAAAGATACAACAAATATCGGAGACATCACCTATCAGGTAACAATTCCGATAGAACATGTACAAGACTACAACGATTTTATGAACCAGATGCGTAAGGACGGAAAATTTGAAAAGATGATTCGTTCCATGACTGTTGACCAGTTATCTGGTGGCAGTAAGCTCTCGAAAAATAAATATCAGTGGTAGTAACTAGAGAGGCAATTATTATGTTGCCTCTCTTTCTATTGGAGGAAAAGGATATGAATTTAAACAGAAAAATTGATATGCAGGAACGCACTATCAAAAGCCTACAGGAAAAGAACGAAAAACTCAAAAATGAAAATAGAGCTTTGCGTACAGAAAACGCACAGCTTTCAGATAAGAATCAACACTATGAGCAGATTATCGGAAGCGTGGATACCTTACGTGCTGAGTGGAATGCAAGAATTCAAGAAGCTCTTGAATATCGAAAACAGTATAAAGATGCTGTATTTGCCGTCCGCAAAATACGCAAGGAATATGAAAAGAAATTTAATCAGTTAAATAGACAGTTCAAAGTATAAATTACGAAAGGAGGAGGACGTATGGATAGATGTGATTTTACTTTTCGAGGAGAGTCGTTAAATGACCATGGCTACATGCTTTGCGAGTTTGATGGTTCTGGCTCTGTCGGAGCCGTAACAACAGATTCACAGCGAGAACTTACTTCAATATCAATGTTTGGCGGTCGATATTTTCCGATTATATATTCGGTTTATGACGGTGCATTTGTTGCAGAAATGTCAATATGTAAACTCGGTAATAATGCCGGGACTGCGGTTACGCCAAAGGAAGCTGCAGCTTTGAAGCGATGGCTGGAAAGTCCAGTTGCGTCCGAATTCAGAGCTGGTGGCGATGATTACGAAGGTATCTTCTGGAATGGAACATTCAATGTCGAAGAGGTTCATGCCGATTCTGCTTGCATCGGATTCAATTTAACTTTTACTGCTACCGCACCATTCGGATATAAAGACAAGGTAAATATCAGCGGATCAGTAGCAAAGGACGGTACTGTGAGTATCAGTGACACAAGTGATGATGAAGGATATATCTACCCTGACATCACAATTACTCTCAAAGCCGCAGGTGATTTAAAAATCACAAACGGATTCGATAACAGAACAACTGTTGTTCGTGGATGCTCTTCTGGAGAAACACTCACATTTACTCATCTCCTGCAAATCTTATCAAGTAATAAATCGCATGAACTTGGAGATGACTTTAACTACAAATTTATCCGAATCAACAATGAGTATGGCAATGTATTAAACAAACTGACGTTTAATCTCCCTTGCACATACTCTATTTCATATAATCCGATTGCGAAGGTGGTGATTGCGTGAATACTTCTTTATATGGAGGTCTTATTGAAATAAGTCCTGACGGTCAGCCAATTACACCAGATCTCGTTCTTTCTTATCGTGGCGGAACCAAACAAGGAATTATTCACAATGTCCAATCACTGACGAATGCAAATGCACTTGTAGAAACTGCTGAGATATCCTTTGATGTTTATAAGGAGATCGATGGTGTTGAATGCCAGTTATGGGATGATATCAGGGATTTCAGACTGGTGTATATACCACATCTTGATACGTCTACGTTCAATCCGTGGTATGAGCTTTCTGTAGAAGTTGATGAGAATGACTGTACAATCAAACATTGTCAAGGAATTCATTTACAGGAAGCAGAGCTTGGTCAGCTTACATTGAATGGTGTTGAGATTAACACTGAAGATGATATTGCGAGAGACGACTACTCTCCCACTATCATTTATGACCCAAAGAATCCAGAAGCGTCTGCTCTGGATCGAATTTTAAAAGATAAAGCATCTCATTATACTATCGTACATGTAGATTCTTCTATTGCAAATTTGCAGAGGACATTTTCATGGGACGGTTCAAGTATAAAAGATGCATTTGATGACATCGCAAATGAAGTAGAATGCCTTTTTAAATATGGCGAATATACGAATAACGATGGCAAAATTCATAGAACTATTTCTGTATATGATCTGAATGACCGATGTATGGAATGTGGCGAACGTGGCTCATTCACTACAAAGGTATGCCCGAAGTGTGGCTCTGCGAATATCAATTACGGATATGGAACTGACAGCGGCATTTTTCTCAGTCACGAGAATTTCGCCGGAGATATTACCTATTCATCAAATAAGGACAGTGTAAAAAACTGTTTCCGCCTCGTTGCTGGCGATGATTTGATGACTGCGACGATTCGTAATATCAATCCTAGTGGCAGTCAGTATATTTGGTATTTGAGTGATTCTGTTCGTGCGGATATGTCACAGGCTTTACAGGATAAGCTGAAAGCTTATGACACAGAATATGAGTCGTACTCAACTAAAAAACAGATAGATATTCCATCTACTGTAATTTCTGAGTATAACGCTCTTATCAATAAATACAAGCTGTATGATGATACTCTGACAAATGTAAAATATCCAATCGTAGGATACTCTGCGTTGACAGATGTATATTATTCTGCATTGAATTTCTATAGCTTATTAAAGACCACTCTGGCTCCAGCATCGGAGCATGGTGAGAAGACAACTGCCGCAAAAGAGCTTGCAAAGCTCACCACAAATACTTTATCTCCTCTTGGCATTCAGAATGCAGAGATCTCATCTTCTGCTACTGTTACATCTGCTGTACAGAATTATGCGAAGGTATTTATTGATACTTCTTTGTATAGAATCACAGCGAAGTGTAACACATACGAAGCGAAGGTGTGGAAGGGAACCGTCACTCTTACTGGATATTCAGATGAAGAGGATACGGCAACATCTGCAGTATTGACCGTATACGTTTCTGACGCAACACCGGACTTCATCAAATGTCAGATTGAGAAGGCTATGAAAAAGAATGATGTAGATGCTACAGGAACTGTTGCTCTGTTTAAGAAGAGCGAGTCCGAGTTCAAACAGGCACTGTCATTCTATAGCGTGGATAACCTCAATATCCTTGCGAGCATTGCTCGTGGATGTCTGGATATCTTAATTCAACAGGGAGTAGCTGACCCTGAAAATGAATTGTATGCATCTATGTATTTACCGTACTACAACAGAAGCGTATGGATTCAGGATGAATTAAGAGAACGTGAGGCAGAGGTTCTGAAACTTAGAGGTACAAGAAGTAATCCAGATGGCGTACTGGATTACATTGAGAAACAGCGTCAGGCTATTGCCAACAAGCTTGATCTCCGAAGCTACCTTGGGGAAACTTTATGGGTAGAGTTCTGTTCTTTCAGACGTGATGATACATACCAGAATGACAATTTCATTTCTGATGGGTTATCAGACACAGAACTGATTGCTCAGGCAAAAGAATTTATCAAAAACGCCGAACGTGAAATCGTAAAATCTGCAACATTACAGCATACAATCAGTTGCAACCTTAACAACTTCCTTCTGGTTAAAGAGCAGGATGTGGAAGAATCTCCGGTTCCAATCGTCACGTTGGATGGAGTCCATATTATTACTCACGATCAGCTTTATCTTGTAAAAGGCAACGCAACATTCTCTCCTCTTCTTGTTAATTTCGAGGTCGGTAACTGGGTTCACATCGAAATTGACGGAGTGGTATATAAGCTTCGACTGACTTCTTATAAGATTGATTACGACAATCTTGATAAGCTCGATGTAGAGTTTTCAGATGTCACATATGGACTGGACTATATGTCAGATACACAGAGTATTCTGGCTCAGGCTCAATCTATGGCTACATCATACTCTATGGTACAGCATCAGGCTAATAAGGGAAATAATGCGAATAAGCAGATTATGGACATGGTTGAGAACGGTCTGAACCTTACGAATAAAAGAATCGTAAATGCTGCAGATAATCAGAATATGGTTGTTGATGAATCCGGTCTCCTGATGAGAGAAAAGAACGAATTCGGAGACGACTATAGTGCAGAACAGACAAAGATTATCAATCATGGATTTTATTACACAAACGATGGGTGGAAAACTGTTAAAACAGGTCTTGGTAAGTATATTTACTATGACCCGGAGACAGGTACATATAAAGAAGACTACGGTATTATCGCACATAAGATTGTCGGTAATATCATTCTTGGAAATGAGCTTGGTATTTACAATACATCAGGCTCTGTGAAGATTGACCAGAATGGTATGACGATTACTGCCGATGCTTCTGATACGAACAAGGATCTATTTACACTTCAGCGTAAGAACAAAGATGGTTCTTACACAAAATATGTGTATGTGGATGATGATGGAAATATCAAAATCAACGGTAGACATATCCAAATGACAACCAGCGATGACCTTGGCTCTTATATTGACAAGACCATCAAGCAAGAAGCTGCTGCTCTCGTGGTACAGCTTACAAATGAATACATCGGTATCACTACCGACTCTAATGGCAACGGAGGCAATTTCACTGATTGCTATACAGATGTGCTTGTATTCTCTGGAAGTACGGATATCACAAAATCATCTGACCTGAAGTGGACAATCACTGCCACAAGTGGGATTGTAGGTGAATGGGACAAGACAAACCATAGATACACGATCAAGAACTTAACCACAAGTGTTGGTGAGGTCGTATTTGATTTAATCTATATGGACAAGTTATCTGTCAGCAAGAAATTCCGAATTGCAAAACTGAAAGCCGGTGCTGATGGCGGTCAAGGTCTTCCGGGACGTGATGGCGTAGACGGTAAATCATCCTACATTCATATCAAATACAGCCCGGTCGCAAATCCAACAGATGAATTAATGACCGAAGTTCCATCTACATATATCGGTATCTGCGTCGATGAAAACGTGAACGACCCAACAACAGCAAGCTCTTATACATGGAGTAAATTTACTGGTAAAGACGGTAAGGACGGTACAGCAGGTGCAGATAGTTATGTGCATTTTGCGTACGCTCAGTCAGCAGATGGTAGTGTGAACTTCAGTGTAGTCGAATACGAAGGAGCTACACATATCGGTGTTTATACCGACAATGTGAAAGAAGATAGTACAGACTACAAAAAATATGCTTGGTCACAAATTCGTGGAGAAGATGGTACAAGTGTGTATATCGTTTCCACGGAGGTTGTGTATATTCCGAGCGACAGCGGTACTATCCCACCATCCGCAAACTCAATGGCGACAAATGATGGAAAAATCATTGTAGACCATAATGGAAACGAGCTGGCTACAAATAAGTGGCTCACAACAGTTCCGAATGTTATTGAAGGATCATATCTGTGGACGAGAACTACGGTCAATTACTCAGATGGAAATTCTACGGTAACATATAGCGTGTCAAGACAGGGTATCGATGGTACGGATGGAATCGACGGAATCAATGGACGTGATGGTTCAAGCAATTATGTTCATATCAAATATTCCGCATATCCAAATCCTACAGATAGCCAGATATCAGAAGTTCCTTCAGACTACATTGGTATCTGCGTGAATGATGTCATCAAAGACCCTGACACGGCAAACTCCTATACATGGTCTAAGTTTGCAGGAAAAGACGGCGAGGACGGTATTCCAGGCAAGAACGGCTATGTGCATTTCGCATACGCTATGAGTGCTGATGGTAAAGAGGGATTCTCTAAATCCGAGTTTACCGGAGCAACATATATTGGTGTGTACTCTGATAATGTACAGGCTGATAGCGGAAACTACAAAGATTATGCATGGTCTCTTATCAAGGGTGCTGATGGTAAAACGCCTGTTAAAGGAGTCGATTACTTTGACGGTGTATCCTCTTATCTCTGGATAAGATATGCTACTGATGCAAATGGTAGCGGAATGACCACAACACCTTCAAGCGCAACAAAATATATCGGTACTACATCTACAACCACTTCTACCGCACCAACAGCCGCAAGTGCGTATAAGTGGTCTAAGTACGTCGGTGAAAATGGTACGCCGGGTGAGAATGGCTATGTTCATATAGCTTACGCAGACTCAGCTGATGGAAAAACCGGATTCAACACGACTGTTGGTACTGATAAAAAATATATCGGACAGTACACAGATAATATTGAGGCTGATAGTACAGACCCTACGAAGTACACATGGTCTCTTATCAAGGGTGCTGATGTTACAATTACCTCTACAAAAATAGAATATATCGCAACAACCGAGAAAAGCACTACCCCGCCAGAATCAGTCGAGCTTATCACTAGCGGTGGATTATCACTGGTTGACAATTCTTCGAGAATATTTGTTACAAACAAATGGTCAGATGAGATGCCAGAACTTTCAGACGGTATGATTCTCTGGACAAGAACTACTGTCAACTATTCAGACGGTAATTCAACTGTGACGTATACAAATGCAAAACAGGGTGATACCGGAGTGACAGGAAGAACATATTTCCTTGAAGTTGATACATCCGCAGTTAAGATTGATGGAAACAACATCATCACACCGGATACGGTTAAAGTTAGAGGATATTACAGAGATGGCAATGGTGATCGCGAGGTCTACCCTTGCCGTTTTGTCATTACAAAGACATATAGTGACAACCGAACAGAAGAGGTATTTAGTTCTTCTGGTAATGTTGCCGAGCAGTCATTCACAATCTATGGAGAGGCTGATATGCCTACGTTCTATACAGTAGAAATGCATAAAGCCAGTCAAGCTCCAAATGATAATAACCTGCTCGATATCCAAACTATTCCTATTCTGGTAGATAGCGCAAATATGATGATTGGTGCAAGAAACTTGCTCAAGAAATCTGATGCGCTTGAAGGATGTCATTATTATGGCAGCGATGGTGTTTATAGCATCACTGAAGATGAGATTGAAGCCAAAAAAGTAATTAAGATTCAGTCCGGAACCGGATCTAATACAGCTAAGGCTGTTTACTATGAAGTATACACAGATAATCTAATTTCTGCCTCCATTGGTACTAAACTCACGGTATCAATGAATGTATACTCCCGCCAGAATACAACTATTAACGTATGCCTTGCAAATGCCAATGGCGTTATGCAGACAACAGACATGCAGCAAATACAGTTGTCTTCTGGATGGAACAAGGTATATACAGTTCTGACGCTTGAGGATACAGAATTCGAGCTAGTTACTGACGCACGTTACAATTTTGCAACATCGTCTGGTCAGCTATTGACGACTGGAAATGTTGGAAATCTTTCCAACGTCCTGCGTATCACTGACAATATGAATGGAAATGATTACTACGCTATTGACTACATTCAGTTAGAGAAAGGAAACCGTCCTACAGACTATTATCCTGCCCCAGAGGATTTGTTGAATTATACAGACAAAAACCTTGGCGATATATCTGATGAGTTAAGAGAAATTATTTCTGACGTTCTGAACCAGGTAACCATCAATCGTAAAGACTTTGATGATTTGGTGGGTGAAGATGGACGTATCGAAGAAATTCGTAAAAGCAGCGTAACTACACAACAGCAAGTTGATAGGGTACAAACCGATATCAACACATACATTGTGCAGGTCGATGCTATCAATGGCAAAATTGTTGATATTGAGAAGACAACAGAGTGTTTCTCAATGGAAGATGCTGGTTTGCGTATCACGAGAAAGATATCAAGTCAGGATGTCTCTAAGCAGCTGTCTATGCTGTTAAGCGAACAGAAACTGAGCTTCTATCAGGGTACTGACGAAGTAGCATACTTCAGTAACAATAAGCTATATGTAACTGATGCTGAAATCTTAGAACGATTACAGCTTGGCAAATTTGCTTTTATTCCCCGTTCTAATGGCAACCTGTCATTTAGGTACTTAGGGGGGGCAGGTAATTAATAGACTGGAGGTGAAAATATATGGCTTTAAGCGGAAGCGTGACAACTGGCGAATATTCACAGCGCAGTGTCACGCTGAGCTGGACGGCAACCCAGGATATAGCTAATAACAAATCCACTATTAAATGGACACTCAAAGGTAGCGGCTCATATTCTGGATGGGTTCGAGTCAGCGAGGTTAGAATTAAAATTGATGGCAGTCAGGTATTTTATCGCGATTCCAGCCATCACACGGATGCATATAATGGTACACAAATATGTAGTGGCTCCAAAACATTGAATCACAATGCCGATGGTTCAAAGTCTTTTTCCATCTCTGTTGAAGCTGGTATTTATGAGTGGGCTATCAACAAAAGTAAGAGCAAGACATTCTCCCTTAACGTTATACCACGAGCATCTTCCATTTCGTGTGGAACTCTTACAATGGGCAGCGCCGGAACAATTTCTGTATCTCGTGCAAGCACAAGCTTTACACACACCATTACATATTTATACGGCACAAAATCTGGCACTATATGCACGAAATCTTCCAGCACCAGTGTATCGTGGACTCCGCCTCTTGATCTGGCACATATGGTTCCAAACGCCACTTCAGGAGTTGGTACATTATATTGCGATACATACAATGGTAATACCAAAATTGGAAGCAAGTCCATATCTTTTACATGCAATGTCCCGGCAAGTGTGAAGCCGTCATGTAGCATCTCATCACTCACGAACACCAATAGCACGTTCGGATGTTATGCGAAGTTACTATCTGGGGTTAAGGTTAAGCCCTCGGCATCTGGCAGCTACAGCTCTACTATTTCATCACTCAAGATATCTGTAACCGGGATGTCTGACAAAACTGCTTCAAGCGGAACCGAGTATACTTTTGACCCGTTTACATCAACTGGAGAAAAAACGATAACAGTTACCGCTAAAGATAGTCGTGGAAGGACGAACTCCGCAACCATGAAAGTTACCGTGTCTGATTATAGCCTGCCTACAGCGAAAATATCTGCATCACGAGGAACTGGAAGTACAACAAGTAACTTCATAGCTGACGATACGGGAGACCATGCGAAAATTGTATCAAATGGTTCTGTAAGTAGCATATCCGGCAATACCATCACTCCTGTTCTGCAATATAGAATCGCAGGTCAGTCAGCATGGACAAATCTTGCTATCAGCGCAAGTTCATTAAATATGAGTGACACCCGTGTAATTGCTGTGTCTGATACGCAGGCATATGATATCAGACTTACCATCAGAGATAAAGCTGGGAAAGAAGCCGTCGCCACTATGACATTATCAAACGGCTTCGCAACAATGGACTATAAGGCTGGTGGTGATGGTATTGCTTTCGGTAAAACAGCCAATCGTGCCGGAATCGACTGCGCTATGTTGATGCGTATCCTCAAAGGTGTTCAATTAATGAACGAAACAACATCAGGAGGTTATGGATGGGCTGACTGGTACTATAACAACAATGGTACTCAGCAAAAGAATGGTTCCATTTATGCCGCATCAGATGGTGTTCATGTGAAGGCTCAAACAGGAAAGGGCTTCCTTGATGGAACATGGAGTGGAAGTCTATCAGACAGACGTATGAAACGTGATATTGAACCAATAGCAAGAAATATTATTCAGGCTGTTGGTGAAGTCCGATTCGTACAGTTTAGAATGTCAGCACCAGATTATGACCACGAGGAATTATGTGTCGGAATACTGGCGCAAGATTTACGAAATGCATTTGCTAGGCATGGAGTTGAAGATAAACTCCTGATGCTTGGCACACGAAAATTAAATCCAGACGATGAAAATGAGTATTACTGCATTGAGTATACTCATTTTTTATTGGTTAGATTGCTATACGACGAACTGCAAATGCAGGATTTCAATGACCGTATAGAAAAACTAGAAAAGAAATTAGGTATATAAGAGGAGGAATATACTATGGCAAATACAACAAGAATTAAAGACCTTTCCGCTGTTACTTCTGTTGCTGATACTGATGTACTCCCAGTTGACGGTGCGAATGGTACTAAGGGTGTGACTTTCGGAAATCTCTCCACTGCCGCCCTTAACAAGCTGATGAGCAAAACTTATGGTCTGGATCAGGGTACAAAAACTCTCCCAGCCGCAATCAATGAGCTGTACACAGGTGCAGCAAGAAACAACGCAGGAGGTCATAACTCTATTTTCAGAGGTAAGAACTTAGGTACTTCCTACACCTCCGCTATGTCAAAAGCTATTCAGGCAGGTACATTTGACGACCTGTTTGTAGGTGATTACCTGACAATCAACGGCACTGTATATCGAGTTGCTGGATTCAACCTCGGAAAGCAGATTGGAGATAAGTCTTCTCTCGGTAACTGCATGTGCCTTGTTCCTGACTCTGCTCTGTACAATGCACAGATGCATAACACAGATAGCGGTCAGTATACAGAAGGCGCTGCAAACAACGTTACTACTGGAGCATACGCAAACTCTGATATGAGAACTACAAACCTTGCACAGGCTACTCAGAAAATCGTGAATGACTTCGGTTCTTCTCACGTAATGTCCTACAGAGATATCCTGCCAAACGCAACTGCTGATGGACAGGCTTCTGGATGGGCTTGGTATGACTGTAAAGTTGAGCTGATGTCCGAGACAATGGTATACGGAACAAAAGTATGGGCTAATAGCGGTTACGAAGTTGGATGTATCAACTCTCAGTTCCCACTGTTCGCTCTCGCTCCTGAATACATTCACCGTCGCTTCGACTATTGGCTGCGTGGTGTGAGGTCTGCGACTCTCTTCTGTCTTGTGTACAGCAACGGCGGTGCGTACAACAACCTCGCGTCTTATTCTTTTGGCGTTCGTCCGTTTTTCTTCGTTAATTAATATTGACAAGAAATACAATGCAATATCTTTAATCCCATCCCACCTCCGGGTGGGTGGGTTAATACGGAGGAAATGATGTCGGTACTGAAAGCAAATAGAAAGCCATCACCATTTGAGGTTGAGCATCATGCGTATAAAGTTCGGACGGTTATAACTGACCTTGCTCTGAGAAAATTCGGACTAAGGGAATATGAAGAAAGACCAAAACCGGAAGCATACAACAAGTGGAGTCAAAAACAGAAAGATGGTTATGATCGCGGCGTAGAGAAACGCAGAGAGCGATACGAGGCTTTTGTAGAATGGTTTATACCAGATGAGCAGAAAGCAATTATACAAATTACCCGTGATATGGTACATGAAATTTTTCTAGCTAATGAAATATGTCCGCAATTCATTAGTGAGTGTGATGAACGAAGAATACATCAGGACTTAGCTCTTGGTTACTGCGAGAACCTGATACAGGAATTACAGTATATCATCACTACTCTGCCTGTCAATATAGAGAAATATGAAAATATCACAAATATGATTATGCAAGAACAGGTGCTAATCAAAGGTTGGAGAAAATCTGACAACAAAATTCGTAAAAGCATTTTAGACAGAGAGAAAGAATCTGTGACAGCATAAGGAAACTAATCAGGGCAATTTCTGCATGTTTTGCGCCGTTTGTCGCTTCAACTATTGGCTGCGTGGTGTGAGGTCTGCGACTAACTTCTGTAATGTGAACAACAACGGCAATGCGAACAACAACAACGCGTCTAATTCTAATGGCGTTCGTCCGATTTCTTCCACTTGTTTAATTATGCTATATGCAGATACAAGAAACGAAGAAAGGAGAAATTGTCCTTGCACAGGAATGTGCTAAAAGACAAAGGCGATGCAATTCGTTACGACTGATTGCTATACACGTCAAATATTTTGGAAAGAAATGACAGATACAAACACACATTTTGAAGATGGGTGTCATGTTGTATATAATTTAAACTCACTTTATCATGCATATTTGGCTGCAAAGAAAGATTCCGATTGGAAACCTCAAGTGCAGAAATATGAAATGAATTTCTTGCCACATATCGTTAAGAGTAAAGCTGCTTTAAAAGACAGGGCATATCAGTCAAAAGCTTCTACTGAGTTTATTATCAGTGAGCGTGGCAAAACACGACCTATTACAGGTTTACAGATGTCTGACAGGGTTATCCGCCATTCTCTTTGTGATAATATTTTGGCTCCGAGTCTGCTCTCCTATCTAATTTATGATAACGGAGCGTCGCTGAAAGGGAAAGGAATTACTTTTAGCAGACAAAGATTCGAGGAGCATCTACACAAATACTATCGGCTGTACGGGAATGACGGCTACATACTTTTAATGGATTACAGCAAATTCTATGACAATATACCGCATGATATTGCTTATCAAGAAATTGCAAAACATGTGCATGATGAATTTTCGCTGTGGTTATTGGATTTAATATTCGATAATTTTAAGATTGATGTCTCGTATATGACAGACGAGGAATATGAACATTGTATGGAAACGCCATTCAATTCTGCTGACTACAGACTGAACGTTCCAAAATCTGCTCATACAGGCGAGAAATTCATGAGGAAATCTGTAAATATCGGAGATCAGTGTTCCCAGATTATCGGCATATACTATCCAACTCCTGTCTCTTATACACATCTGACGCTGCCGACGATAAGGCTC
>ENA-OYYQ01000372-OYYQ01000372.1-human-gut-metagenome-genome-assembly--contig:-NODE-372-length-21685-cov-16.445585_pt1 | contig 21685 bp, 18 predicted proteins | sample MGYA00243252_ERZ653455 | MGnify/ENA primary metagenome ERZ653455 (study PRJEB26926, sample SAMN06164940) | human gut metagenome | biome: ENVO:00009003; feature: ENVO:2100002; material: ENVO:00002003...
TGAACGCAATGTAGCTCTTTCCGGTGCCGGTGGGATGAACAATGGCAGCCTTGCCGTACTGCTCCATCATCCGGACTGCCGCATGATATGCTTTTTCGTTGTGCTCAAACAGGCGCAATGCCACCTTGTTCACCCCTTCCCGCATAAAGGGGTATCTCTCATTTGATTAATGGAAGATACCATGTGTTTGACAAATCTTGTTATTTTAACCATTCTATTTTACCATTGAATTACCATTGAGTAAAGAGGGTTCGGCATCATTTTGTACCCCCCCCCGGAGAATTTTCAGCGATATAGTCAATCTTTTTGTGATTTGTTGTCCAATTTGTTCAGATAATCAACCACAACTTCAATTTTCAAATCATTAGTGGTCAATAAGGTGTCAGCAGGAGGCTTTATATGGCAAGACGCGGTGAAAACATCCGAAAGCGCAGCGATGGACGGTGGGAGGGTCGATATATCAAAGGCCGTTCTGCGGACGGAAAGCCCTGCTGGGGCTATGTATATGGGGCGACTTATACCGAAGTAAGGGGAATCTCTGCCCGTAAGAAAGCAGAGTACGGCATTTACAACCTGAACAGTACCGATATTACTTTTTCGGAAATTTCAGAGCAATGGTTGTATTCTGTCCGGCAGGGTGTAAAAGAATCGACTTTTTCACACTATCAGTATACTTTGCAACATTATCTCCAACCTGTTTTTGGGGATTTCAAAGTGAGTGCTTTAAACGAAAAAATTCTGGAGCAGGGACTTTTGGCAGTGATAACACCAGCCAACGGAAAGCAAAAGCCTTTAGGGGCAACCATGGCACAGGAGTGCTTGTCGATGCTGCGGCGCATCTGCAAGTATGCAGCGCATTTTCATCTCATTCGCCCTTTGGAGATCATGGTAAAGCTGCCGCAAAAATCCCCAAAAGTGCTGCTGCCGTTTACCACAGAAGAACAAAAGAAATTACAGTCGTTCGTAATGGATGAGCCTACGTCCCGGAAAATAGGTCTACTGCTTGGCTTTCAGTTAGGGCTGCGTATCGGCGAGATCTGCGGATTGAAATGGGGAGATTTTGATTTATCGGCAGGAACTGTGACGATCCAACGGACAGTGACTCGGATTTCTTGTGGAAATGGCCACACAAAAGTCATCGTTCAATCTCCCAAGACCCAAAATTCCCATCGTGAGATTCCACTTCCAAAATCGCTGCTTCGTGTTCTGAAGAAGCTGTCGAAAGATTTCAGCAGCGGAACGTGGTTTCTTTCTGGCAATGAGGAAAAGCCAGTCGAACCTCGATGCTACCGTAAGAGCATTTACGGCTATCTGAAAAAAGCCAGTGTCCATCAGGCGCATCCTCATGCGCTTCGCCACACCTTTGCAACGACCTGTTTGCAGGCGCATTGCGACATTAAAACCTTGAGCGAACTGTTGGGTCATGCAGATGCTGCAGTCACGTTAAAAAAATATGTTCACTCTGATATGACACGCAAACGAAAAGAAATAAATCGTGTTTTCGAAAACTTTTAAGGGGCGATTCGTGGTCAGACATCCGTAAAATCTTCGATAAATCGTAGCTTGTTGAGTTCCTTCTTCCATTAATCAAATGGAGGATACCTTTTCTTGTCTTTCTGTCGGTTGATTTTCGTACCAAATTTTCGGAAATATCATTCTTGAATATACGGCGCGCCGTACACAAAAACAACCTATTTCCGCTAATATCTACAAAAAAAGGAGAACAGACATATGATATTAGCGACCGATGAAGATACAAAGGTAAAAGATGCCGTTGCATTACGTTTCAAAGAGCTTTGCGAGGAACGCAACATAAGTCCCAATGCCCTTGCTGTCCGTTCCGGTGTCACTCCGTCCACCGTTTACAGTATGCTTGATTCCTCCCAGCAGAGCGTCACCGTTCCCACTGTCAAAAAACTGTGTGATGGGCTCGGAATTACGCTTGTAGATTTTTTTAACGCCTCGATTTTCACTACAATCGATCAGGAAATCCGATAAATAACACATTGACATCGGTTTATGTACCCTATTGGAAATGCACCAGCATTGTACAAAGCCGCTGCTATTTATCAATGCCTGCATTATAGCCCTGACGTTTTTCTTTTTGCCCTATAACATAGAGATTTTTCTCTATTATTATAGATGCACCGCGCTTTTTTGCGCTCTGCCCGCCTTCCACCATTGAAAACGAAAGGACATAAACATGAAAAGGAGAATCATCGAGTACAAACCGAGTCCCGGCAAGCAGAATCTGACCCGCCGACTGTATCTTTGCGCTCTGACCTTGTGGCGCAGCTTGTGGCTGCCTACCTGCTTGGTCGGAGGGCTGGCATATGATGTATTATGATCAGTTCAACACCGGAAAGCGTATTCAAAAGCTGCGCAGAGAGCGCTACCTGACGCAGGAAGAACTGGCCGTCCGCTTGAATGTCAGCGACCGCCACCTCCGCAGTCTTGAGAGTGGGGAGTATATTCCTTCTATTGACCTTTTCATCGAAATCGCTGCATTTTTTGATGTAACACTGGATCATTTGATTATGGGAAAGTCGTTATCTGACCAAGAAGAAAGCTTACGAAACAAGTTGCAGCAAAAGCGTTTGACAAATCAAAAGCTCCGTTTGAAATTGCAGCGTATTATGCAGAAACTGTCTGCAATCGCTGAAGAACTTTAACTCTATATAAAATTGCGCCCCTCCGGGCAGGCAGCATTGCGCTGCTTGTTCAGAGGGGCGTTTTTTGTTTTTGTGCTCAAAAAACTTTTTGAAAAGTTTCAATTTTATCGTATTTTTCACAAAAGTGAAATATCGATTCATCGTTGTTTTTATATCAAAACCGGAAGCATTACTTCCGGTTTTTTAAACCAAAAAACCGGAGGTACGACCTCCTAAAAAAACATTCAGTTTTCAGGTACACTATGGTCACAGCAAGGGCAACACCCCAGACGGGGAGAAAGCCCGAAGCTGGTAGCCGTACCTTGAAAACTGAATATCATTCCCTCGGACAAAATAATGAAACTTCCGTAATTCGCGGCCCGGCCATAAAGAAGGCGGGGTGGCTGAAAAGCCAATGAGAGGAAGGGTGCAGTCCCCCTCACCGAGGTGTATTCCAACCCCCCACCGGGCGTCGAGGACAAATAGGGTGGGACACTTAAAACAAAAACTTCAAAGCCCACCACCGGGATTCTTCTGAATCAAGGCAGTGGGCTTTTTCCATACCGAATATTCATTCTGATGACACGGAGGTAATGACTATGAGCCGTACTTTTACCCACAAGACCGATGAATCGACCCTGACCACCCTCTGCCCCCGCTGCCTGAATGCCTTTCGGAACACGCGTGGCATCCGTGTCCGCCGTGCAGACCCCTATCAGTTCACCAAGGAGCCTTGCACCTACTGCCAGACCAACTTCGGCTACGACTACTACATCCAGCCCACCAGCCCGAAATCCACCTACTTTAAGAAGGGACGGTTTGATGATGAATCTGAATGCGCTTAAGATCGACCCGGAGTTTCAAGGCAAGATACCGCCGCTCACCTTTGAGGAGCTGAACCAGCTTGAAGCCAACATCCTGCGGGATGGCCGTATCATCAACCCCCTCATCGTATGGCAGGGCTTGATCGTGGATGGACACAACCGCTACACCATTGCCAAGAAGCACCCGGAAATCCCTTTTACTGTTCACGAAAAAGAGTTTGCCAGCCGCTATGAAGCAATCATCTGGATCTGTAAAAACCAGTTGGGGCGGCGCAACCTCACACCGGAACAGAAGAAGTACCTTATTGGCAAACAGTATGACGCTGAAAAATGTTCCAACGGTGGTGATCGAAAAAGTGCTGTTGCAAAATCAGGTTGCCAAATTGGCAACCTGATTCCCGCTTCAAAAACCTGTCAAAAAGTCGCCAAAGAGAACGGTGTGGGCATGAGAACAGTTTTTCGTGCAGAAGAATTTGCCAAAGGCGTAGATGCTGCCGAAGAAGCCGTTCCCGGCACACGGCAGAAAGTGCTTTCCGGCGAGGTCAAGCCGACCGCCGCCGAGATTGCATCCGTCGCCCGTGCCCCTCCCGAAGAACGTCCTGCGCTGGTGGCTGAGATCTGCAAGCCGAAAGAAGCGAAGCCACCAAAGTCGCCTGCACAAAAGCAGAAAACGCCCCCAGCCGTAGCTGCACCGCCACCTGATGCCAGTACATCCGATGAAGAAGTTCCTGACGAAGAACCAACGTCTGCTCCTGCTCTATCCGAGCCGATCTTTCCACAAAAGGAGAATGAACCGTTGAAAGTTGACCGTCAGCAGATTCTTGAAATCGCAAACAACCGCTACCATGCCAAGCAGCTTGCCGATGGAGCCGCGATGCTTTGTGAGGTATCGGGTGCTGCCAACACCATGATACGCCGCTGGGAGAGCGTTTTTCGGGACTATCCCGATATTCTGACCGACACAGAAAACCGTAATGCTGTCAAATGGAACATCCAGAAGGTCAAAGACTATCTGCAAAAATTGGAGGATAAGCTATGAACAATATGAACCGCACCAGCACTATGCCTGAGATCTCCCCCGAAATCACGGATGAGAGCATCATCGAAGCCCTCTTTGCCCAGCGGCCTTATGAGGAAAAAGTCATCAACAGTGCCTTCCTTGAGATCCCTGCCGACTACCAGCGGGATCTGAGCATCCCGAATGTTGAGAAGATGTCGGCAGAGTTTACCGAGCTGATTGCCAATCCACCCAAGGTCAGCTACCGGGATGGACACTACTTTGTCTTTGACGGGCAGCACACGCTTGTGACCCGGAAATCCATGAACGGCGGTGCCGACCTTCCCATCATCTGCAAGGTGTACACCGGGCTGACAAAGGAGGAGGAAGCGATTCTCTTTTCCAAGCAGACCGGCGTTTCCCGACCGTTGACTGCCGGTGCCGAACTTCGTGCGGCATTGGTGGGCAAGGATGCAGAGTCCATTGCATTCCTGAACGCCACCGAAAGCACCGGTCTGCAGCTCGGTCTGGACAGCTACCGTGCTCCGTGGAAGATCATCTGCATCCGCACGGCTTTCAAGGAGTACAAAGCCTACGGCGCAGACCTCTACAAAGAAGCCCTGACCATGTTGGCAAAGGGCTGGGAGGGTGACCCCGATTCCCTCCGCTCCGGCATCCTGCAGGGCATGGTTCGCTTTGTGGCTCTGTATCAGGGCGAGTATGACCCGGAGCGTCTGGTGAAGCGTCTGCAAACCATCCACCCCATGACGCTGGTGCGAGATGAGAAATCCCTGAGCGGCACCGTCAGCTACAAGTATATGATGCTGATCCTTCGCACCTACAACGGCTCCAGCCGCCGCTTTAATCTGCCCATCAAGCAGTGACTTTACTTCTTCATGTTGGTTTCCTTTCACATCGCAGAAGCCGTCCGCAAGGGCGGCTTTTGCCTACATAAGGAAAAGGGGGTTGACTGCCACCGTATATGTAACAAAAGACTTTGGTTTTCTCCGGGGCGAGATCTACTATGCAGACCTTGACCCGCACTATGGCTCCGAGCAGGGAGGTAAACGTCCTGTTATTGTGATTCAAAATAATACCGGAAATAAATTTGCGCCGACTGTGATTGTGGCTGCTGTGACCTCAAAAGTCACCAAAAAGCCAAACCAGCCTACCCATGTTCTCATTGACCGAAATCCAGCGTTTTCAAGGCCCTCTATGGTGCTGCTGGAACAGATCTTTACCATCGATAAAGAACGCATACAGCGTCTCCTAGGGCAAACTACGCCGGGCGAAATGTACCAGATCAACGAAGCCCTGATGAACAGTCTGGATTTGAACGGAGGTCGATAATATCAATAAGAACGTTTCTTCTCCCCTTTCCCCCGCTGTTCCTCCCAACGTTTTCAGCATCGATGCAACTGCACTAAAGCTGATTTCCATTTTATTTGACAATAACCTGATCTCTGCTGAGGTCTATCATCAGGTCCTTAGCAGATATTCTGCGTAATGTCAAGGATGTCGCTGACACCGGCGACATCCTACATATTCCCTTCTCAATCTTCTATACTACGGGCAAAGGAGGTACAGCGATATGAACATCACGCAAAGAATGTACTTTGGGCAATTCCCATTGGACAAGGACCGTGACCGCCGCATTGTCTTTTACGGTCGTGTTTCCACCCAGCATGAAGCGCAGGTCGATGCGCTTGGCAACCAGATGCAATGGTACGATGACCAGCTTCGGTATCATCCCAACTGGCAGGTCGTTGACCGCTATATCGACGAGGGCATCACCGGAACCTCCGCCAAAAAGCGCCCGGCCTTTATGAAAATGCTTTCCGATGCCAAGTGCGGGAAATTCGACCTGATCGTTACGCGTGAGGTCTGTCGCTTTGCCCGCAATACCGTCGATACCCTTCAACTCACCCGTGAACTCCGTAATTTCGGCGTAGAGGTCTTTTTCGTATCCGACAACATCTGGACGATGGACGGCGATGGCGAACTCCGGCTTTCCATCATGGCAACCATGGCGCAGGAGGAAAGCCGCAAGATTTCAGAGCGTGTTCTTGCCGGGCAGAAGATAAGCCGGCAGAACGGTGTGCTTTACGGCAGCGGCAACATTATCGGCTATGACCGGGATAAGGTCAACCGTACATACGTTATCAACGAGGAACAGGCTGCTACCATACGGATGGTTTTCACGCTCTATTCTCAGGGCTACGGGGAAAAGGCGATCGTCAATGAACTTTCCCGGCTGGGTCGTAAGGATGGGCACGGAAACGTCAGTTGGTCCTGTACAAAGATCAGCCGCATCCTTCGTAACGCAACGTATATGGGCTATGTCTGCTACAACAAGTCCAAGGTCAACAACTATCTTGAAAAGAAACGCATCAACAATCTGGACGAAACTTCCTTCGTCTATGTAAAAGGCAACTTTGAGCCGATCGTATCAGAAGCCCTCTGGCATGAATGTGAGCGCATCCGTAAAAGCCGTATTGTCAATCTGCGTCTTCCTGATGGAGAAACACGACGCAAGGGCATTGACAGCACCAAATATTTATGGGTCGCAAAACTTCGTTGCCGCTGCGGTTCTTCCTACCGCATTTTCAACTGGCGCAAACTGAAGGACGGAACGCCGGTCTTTGGCTACCAGTGCAATATGCGAACCGTCAACCCGACCCGTTCCTTCGTTCTGGAGCACAACATGACCGAACAGCTCAGTTGTGATGCCATTTCTATCCCGGAGTGGAAGCTGGAACTGATGGCGAAGAAGATCTTTGAAAAGGTCTGGGGCAATCAGAATAAAGCCATCCTTCGTGCCTGCAAGATGATTGAAAGCTGCCAGAACGGAAAAGCCGCCACACGAATGTCCGCTGCACCGATTCAGGGCCAGATCGAAAAAATCAAAAAACGCAAGCTGAACTACGCTGCCATGCGTGCAGACGGCGAACTGCCACGAGAAGAATATCAAGCCCTCTGCAAACAGGCAGATGACGAGATTGCACACTTGGAGCAAGAGCTGAAAGCCCTCTCCCCTGCGTCCGAACCGCAGACGGTTTCTTCGGACATGAAAGCGATCTACGATTTTCTCTCTCAGAAGGTCGATGTGCACGGTGCCCGTCTTGCTCCCGAATTGATTGACCAGTTCGTTGAAGTGGTCACCCCCATTGCCGATTACTCCTACCGCTGGAAGCTGAACACCGGCTGCAAGAAGTCCAAAGAGGAGCGCGCCGATCTGATGGCTGTATCGGAAAAGCCCATCCTTACCTTCACCATCGACTTTGAAACCGCCAAGCGTTACCGGGAAGCCAACAAGATGCCCCACCAGTTCCGCCGTGCAGCGTGGACCGACCTGACCGTGGAGGTGTATCTGTGATGCTTCTGGGAAGCAGCCCTGTGTTAAACGCAACTCATCTCATACATGAGCAAACAAATAAGGCCCACCGCCAAAATTGACGGTGAGCCTTATTTTATGCTCGATTTTTAACGATAACTCGCTATAAAATCCTTATGCTCTCGGGTTTTTAATAGCAGCCTGGGCGGGTGCCAAAATTACAGAGCGTTCAGTTCAATCCACCTTCACTTGCCCTGTCTACTTAAGAGGCTCTCCATAGTTAGTATGGCAATGGCCATTGTTTTGCATCCCAAATTCAATATATTCTGAAAATGTCGTTCCAGAAATCGTAGTATTCGTCAAATGCATCACAACGGCTACTCCTGCCAAATCATCATCCCAAATTTCCTTATAAATAGCATTATTGGAATACAATTTCAGGCTTACATTCACAGAATCACCCGTTGCGAGCAGCGCTCCTATTCCTCCTTGCCCAGAATTTTGACATGCCACCAACTCTGTTTTGCCTTGGAATCCAACAATATCAACACTATCTACTTGAATATGCCGAATAATCGATTCCGAAATATTTTGCAGGGAAAATTCTACTGTTTTAATATACTTTATCTTCTCAACCGAAGAATCAATATTCACTCGAATTTCATTGATTTCATGTTGTACGGAATCTCCATAGTACGACCGAAGAATTCTAAACTGTTTGGCCTGCGGTGCATAGGAAAGTGCTCCACGATGAATCATTGTCGGTTTGCAAGATGGATTTGTCATTTTCACAACTGGCAACAGTTTTTGCGTCATTATTTTTTGAAGCTTATTATTTTCTTCGCTCAAACGCTCATTGACTCTCTGTGCGTCTTGTCCCTGCTCAACAGTGATAATGCCAAGTATAATGGTACCCAGCAAAGCTTGCAATCCAGAAACATAGGAAAGCGCATCTCCTGCCGACCACTCTGCCGAAAAAGTGCTAGAAAACTTAAAGAGGATATTAACCACCATCGGAACAGCGATTATTGAAATCATAAGCAGCGCAATCAGCAGCCATTTATATTTTACGAATATCTTCTTCACAAAAGTCCTGCCTTTCATATTCATAGCTGTAACTTAATTATACCGTCCCGCCACTCATAAAACAAGAATCTTCCATCTTTTACAGAAAAAATGCCTATGGATTCCATTGGAATCCATAGGCATTTAGGAACTTACTTTTGAGAAGGCATAATCACCCTTCTACTATAATAATGTGTCCGAAAGATAAGGCTTCAGCATCTCAACCAGTTCATAGACTTTCGTTCCGGGTGCTGATTCAGAAGGCTTCCGTCCTTCATTCTGCTTATCCAATCGCTTTGCATTGGCAATCGCAATGTCCATGTAAGGCCGCAGTACTTCATACATATCTGGGCGGTTCTTCTCGTAACCACCTGCACCGATGTTTTTCAGCCAATCGCTTAGCTTCGGCCAGTAACGAGATCTGTCAATATCAGTATCCATATACATAAAATGCAGCAAATACCACAGTTCTACGCACTGGTTCGACCATACAGCATGGTAAATCGTCTCACCTTGTGCACTGTATTCTTCGCACAGCTGTGCTACCATGTCGATATTTTCTGCCGGAAAATCATCTGTGTCATAGACAATCCAGACGTGCTTAAACACAATGCCGTTATTCTGAACGTATTGACGAGCTTTCATCAACAGATTCACCGTATTGTCGCCAATGCCCTCTACCTTTAGCTGGATTCTATCACGGTACTTAGAATTGATAATCCGTTGAATTGCGCCAAAATACTGCGGCTCGGTTTCTGTACCTTCAGATGCAATCAAGTGGTATTCCGGCTGAATCATCCTTGCCTTATCACGGCGATTCTTCATCCAGCTTTTTCCAAGGTCACTCTTTTTCGGAGGTTTCAGACTCATGCCCAATCCCTCCCTGTCAGCATATTAGAAAGGTAGGGGTCTGCACCATATCGGCCTTCCAGATACTGCTTGTCAAAGGCCGCTGTGCTCTTGACGCGGGTGTTGTCCTCCTGCCGGAATTCATAAAGCGAATAAATCTCGCTCTCATGATTATCATTCATTGCTGCAAACCAGATTTCATCGCGGCGGAAAACAGTATTCTTCATCGTAGTCAGGTCGTGAGAACTGAACAGCAACTGTGCGCCCTTCTTGTTCAGTTCCGGGTTCTTGAACATCTGAATCACATACCGGAGCAGCTTTGGATGCAGCTTGGCGTCCAGCTCGTCCACAACGACTGTGCGGCCTTCCTGCAATGCTACCATCAGAACCGGCAAAGCTGCTATCATCTTCTTGGTTCCATCCGACTCCGCTTCAAATGGAAGTTCATAGACCTTGCCATTGATCGTTCTTTGCGTGAACAGGTGCTTGCTATCCTCATCATAACGATAGCCGGACAAATCAATGCCTACATCATTCAGCGCATGAATCAGGCTTTCCTTGGTCGCTTCATTTTTGGATACCAGCACAATATTTTCCGCTCTGGGGTTCGCGTAGCTCTGCGTAATACAGGATTCAAACCAATTTTGCACTTCTGCAATCACAGGGATATTATAGTTAATCGCCAAAAAAGAAAGATACGGCATCTTCGGATTGACGTCCAAGTTGATGCTCGCCTTACTGATACTTGCACCCAATTCAATCTTCTGGCCGTCTCGTTCAAAAATCAGTCCTGTCTTCTTGCCACCAAGAGTGCGCCACAGAAGAGACTCAAAGACAATTTCTTTCTTGAGCGAAATGTAATACTGGTACTCCTTCTCGCCTACACGGAAGAACACCTGAAAAATCGTAGGTTCATTCGCAGAACTTTCATCCAGCATAAAGGGAGCCACACTGCTGCCCTGCTGAAAAATCATTGGCTGCCGATTCTTCTCCAATGCATGAATCGGCTTCACAACAAGGTTAATCAGGCAAAAGAATGCCTGAAGCAGATTCGTCTTACCGCCACCATTGGGGCCGTAGACTGCACTGACCGGAAGTAAGTCTTCTGCTTTCTCCTGTCGAATCAAGGCATCCTGAAACTCCGGAATCGCCATTGCACGGAAATCGAATGTGGTTTCATCCTTATAAGACTTAAAATTCTGAAAAGAAAACTGGCAAAGCATTCTTTCAACTCCTTCCTGTTATTAGTATACCTCATTTTCGATTTTTATTCCAGCATTTTAGAAAATTTCATTCTTATATAAGTTTTATAGAGTGAAACCGAAGAGTAAAAAGTTTTTATTTATACAAAAAACGGAGTTTCCCGCAGCATGGTATCACCTCGCAGATGTGAGTCACTTGTTATTATTGTACCTTCTGTCTGCTCACAAAACAAGATACAAAATGCCCGCTGGCTCTTGATAAAGAAAACCAGACCTGTCTGATTGGACGAAAACCACCCCAAATGTCGAAACTGGATTTACTGCGATCTGTAATGATTTTTTCATTTGTCACAATGAATTTGAAGTGCAAAGATAGAAAATACGCTGCCTTTGATCAAATCGCCCTATAAGAAAGCCCCAAAAAGCAGTTTATTATCATTCTATTAGATTTCGATCTATGGATAACAGTGTCATAAATCACCAGATAGAATGCTATGCGTTTTTATAGTAGTTGTTCCTCCCGATCAATTTCTATTTGATTCATAACATCCTGATAAATCACAAAAAGAGGTATTTTTATGACAATGGCAAAGAAGCTCCCACTTTTAGCACCTTCCATTCATACGTTTGAAGTGAATGGAACGTACACGGATTGCGAAGCGAAGCGCACTGTATTTATGGCAATTCAAAAAATGGTATCCGCTGGAAAATACTATCGGGTTCCGTATCATGGCTCCTCGAAAAAAGGCTACTCTTATAAAAGAAAAGATGGCGGTTTGACCATCACACTGGCAGAATACCCAGATTTCAGGAAGAGATACATAACGTTATCTGGTGTGAACCTCGCTCGGATCGCAGGTGATCCATCTCGTTTAAGCTTAACAGATTTATCGCCAGAAGGTTTGGCCATGCAAGAGCAGGCATTTCTGGATGAATTGGAGCAGCTTGGACTCCTTGAAATTGAGAATTCCATTAAATGGAAAATGCATCGGTTGGATATTACACAAGACTTCTATGTGAAATGCGATCCCTCGCTGATGGTAAAAATCATTCGTTATGCAGGAAGCGTTGACCCGTACAGGAAAGGTCGCGCACTGCACTATAACCAGCACAATGAGATCCGAAGCTGTAAATTTGAAAAAACGTGGTACGATTTTGCACTCTATGACAAGCATCAACAGCTCTTAAATTGTGAAAAGGAGAGCTATCCGATTTCTCCAGACGATTTGGAACGCTCAAAAAATCTGGTTCGATATGAAATCCAATTAAAGCGCCCCAGTCTGAAAGAATTTGAGTACGATAAGTTGGAATCGAAATCTTCAAAGCTCCAGTTTGGAAATCATGCGCTGTTTCATTATTTTGATAAAATCAGTGATGATATTCCGCTCTTTCTATATCGGTATGCCGTCGATTATTTTGGCAAGCATTCGTGGTATAACGTTCCAACTGCCCTGAAAGCCGTACAAATGAGCAATCTTGATGACGATACCAAAGAACTTGTCAGTGCGTATATCGAAGCGCAGGATGAGCCGGAACCGACCGATAAGATACATCATAAAAAGAAAATCGCAAAGGCTTTGGAAAAAATAGAGATCAACGACGTGATCATCCCTTGTCGCATCCTGAACGATCGTCAATGCGGCAGATTTCCATGTGCGCCCTTATGCACAAGGGTACAAGGGCTTTGAGCGAACAAAAAATGATCCGTGCAAAACAGAACGAAAATTCACCAGAATCACAAGAATGGAGTTGATTTTCAATGCTAGACAACTATCCAGATGTCCTGAGTTTCCGGCAGGTAATGGAAATCACGCATGTTGGCAGAAATCTACTGCTGCGTCTTCTGAACAGCGGCGAAATTCCCGCCTTCAAGATGGGAAAGCTCTGGAAGGTTTACAAGCAAGACCTGATCCAGTATATGAGCCAATGTCAGTAAGCCTTATCTTTCGTTTGGGGCAAAAAGAATCCCGTTGGACTCCGCAGCAGGAATCCAACGGGATTCGATTCTATCGATCTGTTAATGTGCTCGTCTCAAATTTCAAGAAGGATTTTACGCCTTGCACTTACGTCAAAATTGTATTTGGGCACCGTTGTTTGCTGCGATTCTCACTACTTCATCGACATAAGGCTCCGCTTCATCGTCCGTTTCCGCATAGCCTCTGCACTGCCATCATAGATTTCAAATAGCTCTTTCATGGTTTTTCCTCCCATCTCAATGGATGAACAGCTTTTTCAGAATCGCCACTGGAATCAAAATCAATCCCAGCAGCACACCAAGAACAAATCTTGTCAAGAAGATATCTTTTAATGACCCAATTTGAATCTTGTTAGCATAGATCGTCTGTCCAACCGCCCAGTAGCTCAGTACACAATACGAAATAAAGACAAGCATTTCCATAGTATTTTTCCCCTTAATCGATGCGCCGCAAATAACCTCCACTTTCTTTTGACCAAAAAGTGGAGGTTATTTCCTATTACTGAGCCGATTTAATCGTAATCACGGGATTGTCATTCGCACACAGGTACGACAGAAGTTTTGTCATATCTTTCCCCGAAATCTTGATATCTCCATATCCTGAGTTCATATTACCATTTTCGCCCACACCGTCGATGAACAATGCTGAGCCCGCATACGGAGTTGCACTATATGCGCTCAATCCATCTCCGTTGAATCCAAAACAGATGCAGGCATTGGACGAGCCCTTTGAGAATTTTGGATACATATTTTCTGCTCCACCCTTGTCGGCCCAGTCTTTGTACGGGTCATTTTTAGATTGAAGGGTATTATAGTAGATAGACTCCGGGTCACATACCCAAACACTGTCTTCCTTAATTATTTTAGAGTACAGCATCGTATTTTTTTCTTTGGTAGAGAAAGCAAAGCAGATTGGGAAGGTTCCTTCCGGGGTCATATGGTCGCCTTCCGTTTTATCAGTAGTAAGTCCATTTGCACCAATTGCTGCTGTAGTGCTTAGGTCTTTTTTCCACTGACCATCCCGGTACGTCCAAAGGGTTAAAGTTGCATTGCTGCCTGTGGCCTCTACAAGGATTTTCTGCCATGTGCCGTCTTTCTCGCAGCCAGAAACTTCGGGTGGGATAGCGTCAGATTGAATAGATGCCGCCGTATTACCGTTTTCAGCAGTTGCCGTCTGCGTCGTATTTGCACTGGTATCGGAATCATCCACGGCAAACAATTCTTCCAAGGAAATCTTATCTGATGCCAGTAACGATGCCGTTGCAAGATTTGAATAGATCAACTCCTCATCGGGTGCTTCATTGTCAAATGTTCCCTTTTTCCGTATTGAACCATCCTGATTATATAGGATCCCCTTTCCGTTATATTTATCCTTCTTCCACTCACCATCATAGGCAAGCCATCCATTTGATGCATACAGCTTTCCTTTTCCTTCTATAGAACCTTTCTTCATTTCCCCTTCGTATTTGATGTGTGGAATCAAAACTCTCTGGTTGAAATCTACCGTTGTACTGGGGGATTCATATAGATTTACGGTCACAATTAATTTGAGCACTCTTTTTTGGGGAAGAAGAAGATCAATTTGCCTTACCAATTCATCTTCGCTCTATTTTTCGCTCATCTCATCGATGTAATCCCGAAATTTATACAGGAAGAAATTACCAACAGCCTGACAGTCATTGTCGTAATAGGTCGTCATTTTTCCTGTAGCCATATTTTTTTCATAGTTTCCAGCATGGGCCAGGTAATGAACTAAACCATCGTATGTAAACGAAATCCCCTTTCCTTCAATCTTTCCATCCTTAAATTTTCCAACATATTGCAGCGATAGTCCGTTCCGAGTACTATATGCGAACAATGCTCCGTTTCCATTCGGTTTATTTTCTTTCATTCCTCCATAATAAAATAGGATCTCTTCATAATCGCCAATACGATCCTTGGGCAGCGAAGACACTTCCATGTACTGACGTTCCGACTCCATAGTGAGCAGTGTCTTCACAATTCCAGAGTCAGTTTTCACATCCATCCGATAAAAATCACTGTCGCTCATCACATCCTTGCCTTGCAATTTCAGCAGTTTTTCAACAAAAAGCCGTGAAACGTCAGAATCTTTGAGCGCTTGTTCCAACGTCATTTCCGTCACCGTCTGCGGAGTGTTTTCCCCATAAATTATATTGATAGCTTCCGCATATTGTGCTACAGAATCTTTATAATAGGGATTTTCCGACTTATTGTATGTACTGCTGGCGTTTTCAAGGTTTTCTAATGTGTAAACAAGCTCTTCCTCCGGTTTCACTTCTTCTGTTTCCGAAGCCGCAACGCTCATTTCCGATGTAGCGGTTACAGATGTCACATCAGACGAGGAAGTTTTCTTATCTGAATCGTTGTCAGACGAAGAGCCTCCAAACAAACCAATCAGGATGAAAAGCACAACAAATACAACCAGACACCCGCAACCAGTCTTTGCGCATCCTTTTCCACTTGATGCCTTTTCTTTATCTTCAGGGGTCGGATCAACTGGCGCAGCACTTGTTTGTTCATCTCTCGACTGCGCAAAATGTGTTTGAGCACCCTTGGGCGGTTCTGGTGCTGTATAAGAAGTCTTCTGCGCTGTCTTTTCCTGACGATAGTAAATTTGGTCATACTGCCAGCGCTTGTCTTTATCAGACAATATCTCGTATGCCTCATTGACATCTTTCATCTTTTCCTGTGCAGCTTCTTCCTGTCCAGGATTCAGATCGGGATGATATTTCTTTGCCAGAGCCTTATATGCCATCTGAATCACTTCTGTTGATGCATCCGGTGCCACTTGCAGAATTTTATAGTAATCCTTCATATATCTCTCCAGAACACCATTTCTTAAACCAATTTCAAATGTATCGTCCGCTTAAATTCATTTCATCAAATCAAGATCATAACGATCAAAACCACCATAATAACATTCAACACTAATCCCACTGTCGCCATTTTCTTCTTGGCAGATTTCCGTGCTTTTATTCCAAAGAATACTCCAATCGGAGCCGCAATCAGCGGGACAAATCCAGTCGTAGCCAATGCCCATGCTAAAATTCCGCAAATCAAGCTGATATATGCTGTACTATTCAGCTTCTTGGCTTTCTCCTCTGCTTCCGGCACTTCTGTTTCTGGCTTTCCAAGTTCCTGCAGCTCACACTCTTCTTCAGCCTTTTCCTGCGGGGTTTCTTTCGTTTTTATTTCCTGTTTTTTCTTTGATTCTGCTGCTTCTCTTGCATTTTGCTCCGCATCTTCCTTTGCTTTTTGTGCTGCGTCTGCAAGAGCTTGAGCTTCTTCTGCCTGTTTTTCTCTCAGTTTTGCTTCTTCCTGAGCCTTATCCTCGGCTTTTTTCTCTGCTTCCTGTTTTGCTTTTAATTCACCTGCTTTCTTTTCTCTTCGCTCTTTTTCTGCCCTCGCCCTTTCTTCCTCTTCCTGTTTTTTCTTTCGTTCTGCATCCTCTTTGAACTTTTTTTCAGCCTCTTCTCTCTCTTTTTCTTCTTGTCTTGCTTTTAGCTCAGCTGCTTCTTTTTCTGCTTTTGCCTGCGCCTCTTTAGCTTGTTTTTCTTTTCGGTCTAATTCTACCTTTTCCCCTGCATCCTGTTTCTTTCCGCATTCATCGCAAAACAGTGCATCATCTTCTAACTCAGCACCACAATAAATACATTTTTTACTCATTTCATAGTACCCCTTTCTATCATCAATCTTCTACTTTTGCTCCGCAGGCAGAGCAGAATTTCTTTCCGGGTCTTATCTTATTGCCGCACTCTTTACAAATGCGTTCCTCAGAAAAGTCATATCCGCAGCCTGCGCAGAATTTTGCTGTGCTCTTATTTATCTTTTTACAAACCGGACAGTATTTTTCATTCTGAGATACTTCTGCCATAGTCATTGCTGCTTTTTGTTGAACATCAATCGTTATTTTACGACTCTCGCTTGGAGGCAGTTCTTTGTTTTCAACTTTTCCCTGAGGTTCTTTTTCGTTTTCCTGCTTTACGTCTTCAAATTCTTCACCCCTTCTGATTTCATCAACAAGTTCACTGCCAGCCCCTACCGGAATTCTGCTCAAACTCTGAAGATCCTCCAAGAATCGGCATACAATATACTCTCCATATTCTCCAGAACCAATAACGGTATATCGTCCGACATGAACTCCATGATCAATATAGATATCTTCATCACAGAAATCATCCCACGGAACAAGGCCTGCGCCCCATACCGAGTGAAAATAAACGCCTTTTGTTCCGACAGCAAAACCCGCCATGTTCTTCTTGAAATGACCCATGATATTAGCTGCAAGTACAAAATAGATTTTTTCTTTTGATGGTATCTCAAAAGACTCTCTTGCAAAATCCAATTTTTGACTCGGACCGATTGATTTTCCTCCATTCATCAAAACATCTTCTGGCCACGCTTTAAACCGTGTGCCATAATGTACATACAGCGTATTCGGAAAATCAATCATCCTGATTGACCCGTCATCAATAAAGCTTCTTTTGTTCTCTAATATGTGAAATTCTCTCAATCCGGATCGCTCATACCCGAATTTATAATGGTTATTCAGAAAAAGAGCATGCCTTTCCTGTGCATAGACAGCAAGTTTTATGTACCGTGCAGCACATTGCCGATCTACCGCTACTCCTTGCTCACTCTGCTTTATCAAATACTCTCCATAGTTAACCATTGCAGATGGTTCACATTGTTCCGCGGTATCCTCTAGGTATTTACGTCCCTTTTTCACAAGCTCGTCATTATCGAAAAGGCAAAGATATCGACCCGCCTCCGCGACAGCAGCAATACAAGCATTTTCCTTTTTTGCAAGTTCAATGATTTCTTGCATATTCTTGTCAATGCCATACCGACTTGTACGACCATTGATATTCTTTCTTTCATATTCCAATTCATTTTTCAAATAGACAGCATAATCACTTCTTTTTCCAATCGTTTCCACTTCCTGAAGCACTACACTGAATACTTTTTCTTCATCTTTCCGGATAGCTTCTTCCAAGATGTCAAATAAATAATATTGTGTGAGTGCATACTGTGCAATCGGATCATTGGCATTGGCCGCATTCCAAAGTTTTAAAATATTTCCTTGCAAAGCATCCACCCGGAAGCGATCATACCTCTGTTTAAACTCTTCCTCGCTTTTTGGAGATTTTATATCGGTAACCACCGAACTGTTTAAAAGAGCTTTATTATTTGCATTTTCTTCAATCAGTGAATCTTTACACAGCTTTTGCAAATCCTCCATAAAATCCATAAGAGTTACTTCTTGTTCCTGATCAATGAAAGTATACTCCCCGATATGCAATCCTCCCTCTTGATAAATTTTCAGCTTAACAAATTTTTTCCACGGAATACATCCTGCTGTAAGGAAACCACTTTTCGCATAAAAACCTGCAGCACCAATGGCAAAACCGGTCATCCCATCTTTGAAATGAGAAAAAATATCCATAGAATATGCCATGTAAACCTTTTCCTGCGCTGGAATCTTGCATGATTTTCTAACATTAGATAGCTGCGTACTCTGCAAAAGCTCACAACCTTCATTCAAAAGAAGATCTATTCCTTTTAGGTTGCCTCTATATTTATTTATTACAACCCTCGGAAAAGCCGTCATCTGTATAGTTTCACCATTTGTAACAAAGCATTTTTCTGTTGTAATCTGCTTATATTTTCCCAAAGTGCTGTCAAGCATTATATTTACCGGATAACCAAAATTATATTTTTTATTAAGGTTTAATGCCTTTACTTCTCCCGCAAATGTAGCCGAACGCAAATAACAGTATCCTTTTTCACTTGCAACTCGATCATCTTTCGCTTTTAAATACAATGCTTCTCCACAAATCGCCATTGCTACCGGATCATGTTGTTCTGCCGCCAACTTTAAATACGGCATAGCAGAATTCAATGAATTTCCTTCAAGATAATATGTTCCAATCCTCCTTACTGCTGCAATGCATGGTTTTCTCTTATCAGCCAAATTTCGAATTGCTGTCATGGCACTATTTGCTTTATCTCTAGCACCCGCATCAATTATAGTAACTTCTGGTTTTATGAACATTTCAAAGCGAAACAAAAATTCCAAATACAGTCTGAAGTCGCTTTCATTGGTTCTTTCTTCTGTCAAATAAAACATTACGCCTCGCAAAAATTTTTCATCGCAGTATTTGATTGCATCTGAAAGAATGACTTCTCGACAATATTTTTCCAATACATATTGAGCTGCTGCATTGTTAAGATCTGCTGCTTTGAGCACTTCTGTCATCTTTCCCTGCATAACTTGATCTGTATAAAACGAATACTCATCACGGAATTCTGTATATTCCAAAATCTGCTCTTTGCAGCATTCAGCATATTTCATAAAATCAGCAGCATTAAAAAGTGGCATATCTGCCTTAACTTTATTCAAAATCTGAATCAGCTGTGGGTACAATGTTAATATCTGATCCGGTGATTTATGGACTTCATCTAGCTTTAGGTTCAACCACGCCATCGCACATTGATTAAGTTCATCATTGAAATCAGCCAAATCAAAAAGAGGGTTATCTTCTTTAACTTCATTCGCAATCTGAAGCATTTGCTGATATAGCATCGGAGCTTTATCAGGCGATTGATGAAGTTCTTCCAACTTTTTCTTCAGCTGATTCCTTGCTATTTGGTTAATCGCGTCTTCACACGATTCTCGCACTTCAAAGAAATCTATAGTTTTAAATAGATCTGGCAAAAGCTGTGCATTCGTACCCTCGTAGTTTTTCAGTATTTTTCCAATACTATAAATTTCAGCATAATAAAGTGCCTTGAAGGGATTTACTTGAATCCCATCAATATCTGCGTTTAATACATCTTCATATGCCTTCTGAATTTCCTGATCTGTGTGCTTTCGATTACATACTGAATCAAATACGTTCTTGATGTTCTCTCGGCGTGTATCGATTTTTACTGTGTCAAAATTGTATTCCTTCAGCAATCCGTGCTCCACTAAAATTCTTGCCTCAATCATTTTCAAGATATATGCATGGTCTTTTAATGCTTCTTCAAAGCACATCATCGTATTAACAGGATTGGCAAGCTTTTCCTTTCCTGTTCGTCCGCCCTGAAGATAATCCCTTCTATACTCAGAATAGAATTTCAGCGGTTCTTTTCCTTTCAGAGATGTATGCTGAATCTTTCCGTAATAATCTGCTTCTCTAATATCATAAATTTTTCTTGACAGCAAGCGTTGAAAGGCAATTCTGTTTGTCTGTTCCACCAAATTGTCGTAAAAAGGATAAACTTTCTTTATCACGTCTTCCATTACGGCAATCTGCGCATCCTGATAGAATTTTCTGAGTTTTTCTCCATTGGCCTTTCCTATGTCATTATAATAACTGGTCATTGCAATTTTATCTTTGATTTCTTCTGAAAATTCCAGATTTCGATTGCCCAGTTTCAATACTACTTTTTTCTCTGGTTGAACAAGCTCTTCCTTCGGAACCATAGGCGTTTTTTCCACCTTGGAATCCTGCTCATTCTGACCTGCTTCCTGAACGTACTTTGGTTCTACTGAAGCTGTTGCCTCATGCGCTGATGTATCAATCAAAACTTTTGCTCCACATTGAAAGCAGAACTTTGCGTTATCCGGCAATTTTGCACCGCATTGCATACAAAACATAAAAGTGCCTCCATCTTCTAATATATTCATTTACTTTTATCAAGAAAGACAAATTTAACGCCCACTATTACGATTTATCTTGTTAAAATTATACGATTTATAGAATTACCTGTCAAGCCATCCGCCCTTAAAATCGTAAGTAACACTACGATTTATCCAAGGAGGTCTATGACATGGAACGCGAGAAGCCAAACTTTGACATTCTGGGAAGGATTGACCGGGAGCGGTTGGCTCGTGGATGGTCTGAATACACACTTGCCGAGAACTCTGGTCTGACGCAATCCACCTTATCAACGTGGCGCAGACGAAACCTTCAGCCTAACGTGACCTCAATTGAAAAAATATGTCACGGCCTTGGTATCACACTCTCGCAATTTTTTGAAGAGGACGCTGCCGTTCACCATTTGACAGAGGAGCAGAAATCCCTTTTGACCATCTGGGATAGACTTTCGCCCTCGCAAAGAATCGCTATTTTGGATTTGATTCGGGCATTTCTGCCTGAATAAAGCAAACCCTTACAAAAAAGAAGGATGCCCGGCGACCACTGCGTCACCTGACATCCTTCTTCATTAGATAAAGGACTTCAGAACTTTTTTCAGTGCTTCACGCTGTTCCGGGGTTATGCGATCCAGCAAATTCAAAAATTCCTGTTGTTCCTCTTTTGTAAATTCGCTATGGAGTTCATCTTTTACACGTTTTTCGTTTTTCATAACAACTCTTCCTTTTTAAGTTTCCCCTCGTCAGTCAAATCAGCCCGAATCTGCCGCTTATATTTATAATAGGTATTCCGGGCAAGTCCAGTCAATTTCATGCACTCCATGTCATCCAATGTGCCGCCGAACGCCTTACAATGGACACGGATTTTCTCCTTGGCTGCTTTGGACTTTTTGGTTTCAAATCCAATACCTTTCTTACGGCCAACCTGCTTGCCGTTCAGCCGGGCAGTTAAAAGCCCTTCACGGGTACGCTGGTGCAAATCTGCAACTTCTTTTTCGGATTGCTCAAAGGCCAGTTTGATCTGCTCTTTTGCCAAGGCCATCAGATACTCGTTGATACCCTTCAAGATAAAGTCCACATTTGTCCCTGTCATGGCAATGCTGCCGGACAGGGCTTTTTTGTAGG
>ENA-OYYQ01000390-OYYQ01000390.1-human-gut-metagenome-genome-assembly--contig:-NODE-390-length-20979-cov-22.642420_pt1 | contig 20979 bp, 16 predicted proteins | sample MGYA00243252_ERZ653455 | MGnify/ENA primary metagenome ERZ653455 (study PRJEB26926, sample SAMN06164940) | human gut metagenome | biome: ENVO:00009003; feature: ENVO:2100002; material: ENVO:00002003...
GGGCATAGATCATCAGCTGCTCATGGAACGGGTACTTGTAAAGGCGGGAAGCAGTAGTGAGAAACCCTGCCCATTCCTGCCAGCTTCCAGTGAGTTGCGTTGCCACTTTCTCCGCCATCTGTGCATATAGTTCAGCTTTGGTTGGCATAGTGTTCTGTCCTCCTTTCAGTTTTGGGGTAAAAAGGCGGGGTGGCAGATCGCCACCCCATCCCTGCGATTATGGTGTTTACTGGTCAAAATCCGGGTACAATTCCAATTCCGCAAATTCATCATCCGTCATGGTTTGGAGCTTGCCCAGTGCACCGTCGGTCAGCTCCCGCAGCTCGGTTTCCTCCGGGGCCAGCTCGCCGCGCATCTCACGCAGGCTGTCGATCAGTCCGGTGCGGCTACCGGTATTGTAAATGCACATCAGGTTCATTTCCTCAAAAGTAAAGTTTCCCATATCAAATCTCCCTTTCCGCACTCTTTTTGGGTGCTGTCTTTTTGTGTTCTGTCTTGGGCTGGCTTTTCAGCTGCTCCATGACGGACTTTTTCTTTTCCCGTTCCTCCCGATGGGCAGCGGCAGCCAGATCCATGAGGGAAATGGACTGACCGCTGCGGGCCTGCTGTTCCAGCTCTGCCACCGTAGGCTCTTTTGCGCCATTGTTGATGATACCGTCGATCATGCCGTAATCATCCTCCACGGCCATCTCCGCATTTTTCAGCGGGTTTTCTGGCAGGAATCCGGGGATCTGGGTAAAACCAACACTGTCACAGTAATGACAGGATACCTTACCGTCCTGTCTGATCGCAACGATGTCGCTGACGCTCATGGAGGGACTGTGAAAGTCCACGGGCTTTTCCAGATTGAATTGCTGATAGAGTTTTTCCAGCTGCTCCGGCACCGTGCCAGACTCCCTCAGCTGAGCTGTGTAAATGAGGTCATAATTGCTGCGGTCTATGGAAATGTTATGGGACTTTAACCAGTCCAGATTCATAAAGCGCACATTCTGCGGATCGTCACGACTTACCTGATAGATGGCAAAGCAATCTCTGTTCTGGGAGAGAAATGCCTGTTCGCGTTCCTGCTGATGTTCCTGACGCTCCATGACCTTTTCGTGGAACTGAGGGCTTTTCTCCCATTCCTCATGGTCCACACCGAAAAGACCGCCATGATCCATGATTTCCTGCGGGTCAAACACCATGCTCTCCGTATTGTCCTCATGCAGCACATAGACGGTCAAGCCGGCGGCATCCAGTTCCAGCGCCCGTTCTCTGGTGACAGGGAGCATCCCATCATAGGAGTAGCCGTATTCCTGCATATCTGGTGTGGAGACCTGCTCATCCGGCATGGGGTATTCATCCAGTGCCTGCTCCTGTGCTTCCGGCAGCTGGGAAGAAGCAGCCATCTGACTGACCTCTGCCTGCATCTGCTGGTAGGCAGCTTCCTGCAAGGTCTCAATCATGGACAACGGTGCGTATTTTACCGAGTCTCTGCCCAAATCGTTGTCATCACAAATCTGGAGAACTGCCTTCATGCGGGAAATCTCCGGCATATCCAGCTGACCACCATCCAGCTCTTTCATGGACGCAGCATCGTAAAGAGTGTAGTCCCATCCGCTGTCACAAGGTTGGATATGAAGATAGGTAGTATCGTTGATCAGAAACAAAGCCTCCTGCTGGTTGGCATCCGCCCCCAGTACCTCCATTTCCGGCATGGTCGCAGCCAGTTCCTTTACCGCTTTCTGTACCAGCGGATTGTCACGGTAATAGTCGATTGCCTGAATAGTGTCCAGGTCAATGGTCTGCCCGGTCAAAATCGGAAACGGTCCTTCATAGTCGCTTCCGTCTTTCAGCTCAAAACCAATTCCTTTGATCCCGTTCATTCGCTCTGCCGGAATTTCCTGATAGATGCGGACCGCCTCCTCCAAAGACAGGTTATCGTGGTATTCTCCGAGGTTTGGAAACTCCATGCACTCTGCCACATAGTAAGTCAGATTGCCGGTTGGCTGCTCTATCGGGGCGGTTTCCGGCTCTGCCTTTGCATGGGGATCAATCCCACGCTCTTTGCAGATTTCCTTATAGTGGCGCTCAATGTCAGAGATCAAAGTGCCGGAGGTCTTATTGATGGTCTCCAAACTGGCTCTCAGCTCTTTCAGTTCCTTGCCCTGACTCCAGCTTGCAATATAGCCGAAGCTGTTTTCTCCGGTCTCAATGCCAAAATATTTGCAGACCGCATAGGAGATGCTTTCAGCCTCCACTTCCTCCGTGTGGCGGTCTTTCCTCTGTTCTTGCAAAAACTGGGTGAGGGTAGAAAAGCCGCCAACAAAATTCAGCCCTTCTTCCTCGGTCAGGATCAGGCGTCCATCTTCCGCCAGCTCCAGCGGCTCTGTCAGCAGAACGGAACCTGCATGGTTTACAACCACTTGTTCTTCTACACAGACCGGCTCTCCGGGGTCGTAGTCAGAACCGCGCAGGTCATAGCAATAAACGCCCTCCGGCAGATTATCACGGACAATCCGCCCATTGGAGAACAGACCGGGTTTATCAAACAGCTCGATCTCCTGATATTGCTCGTCATTGGCAATCTGAATCTTTTTCTGATTGTGGAGCTTGCTGTGGGCAATCTCGTGTACTGTGGCCGAAACCGTCTGCACCTCACTCATGCCCTGACGAATGGCAATTTTCTGATGATCGGCAGAAAAATAGCCGTCCGTATCGGCGGCCATTGCTTCAAAAGTAATCGGCACCGGTGCGCTGCGGCGCAGGGCCTCCATGAATGCCTCATAATTTGGCACATTGCCGGAAAGGGAGGAAGCAAGCTCCGGCAAAGGTTTCCCGTCGGTCTGACTCACATCAAAGACCTTGACAGGGCGAAACATGGGAATCTCGATTTCTTTTTCCTCTGTGACGATCTTTCCGTCTTTATCCAGAATCGGAGCCTTGGTATCTGGGTCCAGCTTCTGCTCCTCGATTTTCTTCTTATACGGTGTGGGAGCGATGATGGTAATGCCATGCTCGCCCTTTTTTACATGACGCTCAAACTGGTCTTTCCACTTATTGTATCCGGCTACCAAAGTGGCGTCCGGCTTCTGCATATAGATGAGCATGGTGTTGTTTACCGAATAGCGGTGGAAGCGGGACATGACGGACAGATAGCGCATATACTTTTCACTCTCAAACAGTTCTTTGATGCCCTGCTCGATGCCATCTGTGATTTCCCTTAGCCGCTCTCGGTTGGTGGGTTTGTTCTCAGCCATGATTTTCAATCTCCTTTCCAAGTGTGTGATTTCTGCTGTGTGTTCTGCAATCCATGCCTTTTGTTCTTCTTCACTTTCATAAAGAAAAAGGTCCAGCAGGTACTCTACATAGGTTTTCTTCTGGATTGCTTCCACAAAGCGGGGGTGCGGTTTTTCCTCCGGTGTCCTGGGAGAACGGTCGGCTTCCCATTTTTTCAGCAGATAGTAGTAATCGGACAGTACGCGATAACAGCGCTGCCGGTCCTCCCGAAACTTCTGTGCCTCGGTTTTTTGCCGGACATATCTCCTGCGGGGCGGGGCCTGACTGTCATAGATCAGGCCAAAGTCCTGTGCCAGTTTCTCCGCCGCTTCTTTTGGGGAGAGGTCAAAGAGCTTTGCGGTAAAGTCGATCACATCCCCATCTTCACCGCAGCCAAAGCAGTGGAATCGCAGGTCTACCTTCATGCTGGGGTTCTTATCATCGTGAAAAGGACAGCAGGCCATGCCATTTCGCCTGACTTTTATCCCATAAAACTCTGCCGCTTCTCTGGTGCTGACTGACAGCTTGACTGCTTCAAATACATTCTCTGCCATGTGCCTTTAACTGTCGGACTTTCGCATAGGGGGCTGGTATCCGGCAGCTTTCGCACGCTCACTGGCAGCTTTGCGGCGTTCTGCGCTGTATGGCTCCCTGACTGATACACACCGCTTGGGGACGGTAAAGTTATGGGCGTCCTTTCGGGTGATCTGGTCGGGGTGCTTTTTTGCCAGCAGTTCCAGCTTCTCCATCAGATGGGGATCGTGGGTGTAGACCTCAGCCATTGGTTCTGCCTGGTTATAGAGGAGAATGGTTTCCCGTTCCACTAAAGAGAGCTTCATCGGCTGCCTCCTTTCCGCTGGTCAAATTCCAGCTTGAAGTTGGCATACTGTCCATCGTCCTCCAAAACCACAGTGGCATCGTAGGTCTTGCCGGTTTTCTCCGAATATAACCCCGTCACACGGACACGGCCATCGTTCAGCAGCGCAGACACCACAGCCTTGGTCGGCTGTTTTTTCTTGGCAGCCCACCATTTGTTGTTTTTCCAGATTGCAAATTTGCAAGAATCATTCTGACAGAAGAAGCCTTTTTGCAGTTCTGCAACTTCACCGCCGCAGCGAGGGCATTTGCCCACCACCTCACGGGGCGGAGTGAACAGGTACTCAGTTCCCTTGATGACCTGATAAGTCCCCACCAGATCTTTCAGCATGGTGCTGATCCCGTCCAGAAACTCCTCTGGAGCAAGCTGCCCGCGCTCGATCTCGCCCAGGCGATACTCCCACTCGGCAGTCAGAAGCGGCGATTGCAGTTGTTCCGGCAGCACCGTGATCAGGGATACTGCATCGTGGGAAGGAAGAAGCTGCACCGTTTTTCTGTTCTTTTTTCGCTCCAGAAAACCGGCAGATACCAGCTTTTCCAAAATACCGGCACGGGTGGCCGGTGTCCCCAGACCTTTTCTCTCAGCATCCTCTGGCATATTCTCTTTTCCGGCAGTCTCCATTGCGGACAACAAGGTATCCTCCGTAAAGTGCTGAGGTGGACTGCTTTTACCTTCTTTGACGATTGCCGCAGAAATCGAAAGGGTCTGTCCTTCGGTCAGTTCCGGCAGGGCTTTCTCTGCACCCTCTTTTTTTGGCTCTGCATCCTTCGTTTTGGCACGGTAAGCGTCCTCCAGTGCTTTCCATCCGGGATACTTCACCGTTTTTCCTTTGGCGGTAAACTCCCCACCGGCACACGCTGCAATCACAACGGTTTCCGAATAGATATAGGGCTGGGCTACGGCGCACAGCAGACGCAGGGCCACCAGCTCCAGCACCGCTTTTTCTCCCGCAGGAAGGGCAGAAAGGTCTGCATCCTTGAGATTTCTGGTAGGGATTACTGCGTGGTGGTCGGTTACTTTCTTATCGTTGATGACCGTCTGCGGATCACAGGTAATGGCGATCCCTTTGCGAAACGGCATAGCATTGGCAACCAGATTCACCAGCACCGGCAGGCTGTCTGCCATATCACCGGTCAGATAGCGGCTGTCAGTACGGGGATAGGTGCAGAGCTTCTTTTCATACAGGCTTTGCAGATAGTCCAGGGTCTGCTGGGCTGTAAATCCAAGCAGGCGGTTGGCATCTCTTTGCAGAGTAGTCAGGTCATAGAGGGCAGGCGGCTTTTCGGACTTTTCCTTGCACTCCACCTTTTTGATTGTGACAGCTGCACCCTGACAGGCTTCTTTCAGCTGCTCAGCAGCAGCCTTATCCGCCATGCGCTCCCCGGATACGGTAAGACCGGGCAGCTCCAGCGCCACGGTATAAAAGGGAACTGGCTTAAAGGTGTCGATCTCAGCTTCTCGCTGGACAATGAGCGCCAGCGTTGGGGACATCACGCGCCCGATGTTGAGGGTGCGGTGATACAGCACGGAAAACAGCCTTGTGGCATTGATCCCCACCAGCCAGTCGGCCTTAGCGCGGCAAAGAGCAGCATCCCGAAGCCCGTCATAGTCCGCACCGGGGCGCAGGTTTGCAAAGCCTTCCCTTATGGCGGAGTCCTCCATCGAAGAAATCCAGAGGCGTTTCATGGGCTTTTGGCAGCCTGCCAGCTCGTAGACGCTGCGGAAGATCAGCTCGCCCTCGCGTCCGGCATCACAGGCATTTACCACTTCCGTCACATCCGGAGCGTTCATCAGCTTTTTGAGAATATCAAACTGCTTCTTTTTATCTTTGCCCACCACCATCTGCCAATGCTCCGGCAGGATAGGCAGGTCATCATATCGCCACTTGGCGTACTTGGGGTCATAGCTGTCTGCATCCGCAAGCCCGGCCAGATGGCCCACGCACCAGCTGACACGCCAACCGCTGCCCTCCAGATACCCGTCCTTACGGGCGGTTGCACCAATCACCGCCGACAGACTTTGTGCAACCGATGGTTTTTCAGCAATCACCAGCTTCATAATCTTCAACCTCCCATTCATTCTGCCAATTATCAGACAGTTTTTTTGCAATGCTGTGTTCTGAGGCAAGTGTAATGTCATAGCCAAAGCGATAATCATATCGGTACAACCTGCCAATCAAATCATTGATTATGATATTGCAGGCCATAATCACACGCTCTTTATCCACCTGCATCAGTTGATAGCGTTGATAATTGTTGTAATATTCTCGATGTCTGTGGGTTCTGCTGACCGTATCTTCCATCAGACAATCTATGGCATCTTTTTCACCATCTTCTTTGCTGCCCTGTGTATAAGACAACAGTTCCTTAACCATGGGAAAACTTTGTTCATCTACCGTTGCTTCTTCGCTCAAAAAACCGATATAAGCTTTTAGTAACAGGCTAACTGCTGTTTTTTCAGCTTCAGATAAAGCGTTCATGGTCTCCGCTGCATCAGGCAACAGTTCCTTTTCCACAAATTCATCTATCTCACCAGAATAAAGCATTCGGATTGAGTCCACACATAAAGAGCGTTTTTGGGGTGCGGTCTCAATTTCAAAATCATAAAGATCCAAGTCATCGTTCTTCTTTGACTTTTTTTGAACTTTGCTTATAGCAGTGAAAAGAATGTCTCCTCCAAAGTAAATTCCGAAGGCGACCAGATCAAAAATAATCAGAAAGTGTAATAACCAGTTCCAGGTGTTCATTGTGAGGTCCTCCTTTCTTTGACCATGTGCTGATTTTGGGTGTGGATTTACAGTAAGAGAGTGAGTAGAGCAGCAGAGGACAGGAATTTCTCCCTGTCCTCTGTCCCTTATCCCGCAATGATTTGAAATACGCTACGCTCAAATGGTTCAATCTGCTCTATCGCGTTCCTCATTAGGGTCAGAACCCTCAAAACCATCCTCAAGGACTTCCTCATCTTCGGTTTCCCATTCCTCGGAATCTTCCTCGCCATAATCATAATCGTCCAGACTGTCATTGCCCTTGGTCTTAGGCTTATTCTTAACGAGCTTCAAGTAGGCAAATACGCCACCGCCGCCAAATAGAGCAAGCAGAAGGATCAGGACAGCCGGGTTCAGTCCGGCAGGCTTCTCTTTTTCCGGCTCCGGTGTTTCTGCCGGAGGTTCCGGTGCTTTTCCCGTACATTTGCTCATATCAGTTACACAGACCGGGCAGGCCGTATTAACTGCTCCTACTTCACATTTCTTCGTGCAGCTGCACACAGCTGGCGGCTCCTCTTTGGCATTTCCATCTTCCATCAGTGCCATCAGGTCCGCTTCATCCACTTGGTTCAGAAAGTGAACAGCAGTCTTTTTATCCTCGTTGGCCCTGTCAATCAGGATATAAAAATAGTTGCCTGCCTTGGTGGTAACGGTAATGAGCTGCTTGTTGCCACCAAAATCATCCACCAGAGCGGCGTTGCCATCCGGGGTCAGCGGAGGTGCTTTTTCGGGTTCTTCCACCACCACATTACTGTCATTGGTGGTATCCTCTGCCGGGGGCGGCGCTGCGCCCTGGGCAAAAGCGGGAATAGTAAAGCCCGATGCCAGAACCAGCGTCAGGCAAAGGGCAGAAAGTGTTCGGAGCAATCCTTTATTCCTCATAGCTGTTTTCCTCCTGTTCGTTGTTGTCATCCACCATACTGCCGGGAATTGTGCCGCCGGACAGCATGGCGCTCAGCTGAGCCGGGGTCATACGCAGTGCGCGCACCATCTGGACGATCTCCAGATTTTCAGCCTCGGTTTTCTGTGCCTCCAGCGCCTTGAGCTTTTCCTGATACTCTGCGATCTTCTCGCGGACCTTTGTAATCTCCTGGTCAATGCGTTCAATTTTGTTCTTTGCCATCGTCTATCACTCCTTCTAAAAAATCTCTGTTACCAGTTCATCAGGCCGTAGCCCTTGATACTCCGATAATTCAGGTCATAACTTTTGATCTTGCAGGCATCGCCGGAATTTCCCTCCACGGTATAAACACGGCTGCCATCGGTGCCGACAACAATTCCCACATGGTCTGCGGAACCATCCAGATCCCAATCGAAGAAAATGGCATCACCGGGGGCGATGTTTTCATATCCTCGTGCGCCCCACTGTCCATGAGACTGGAACCACGGAACACCCTGAGACTGACAACCAGCAAAGCGTGGTTCCGTTCGACCGGATTGACCATAGCACCATGATACAAAGCAGGCACACCATTCCACACGGGAGTCAAAGCCGTACCAGCTCCAATAAGGTTGTCCTCCCACATTGCCCACCTGACTTTTCGCCAGTTCCACCAGCTGCGGATTGCCGGGGCGGGTGCCATTGATAAATTCAACACCAGTCAAATCTTCAGAAACACCTGTATCGGGAGAACCGCCACCAAACAACAGCGGCTTATTGCCCATAGTCTGTCGGTAGACCTGGTACATCTCCATCTGCTCCGGAGTCAGTAGTTCTGGCGCAAGAGAGGCAATGGAACGGCTTGTTAAAGTTACATGGAGAATACGATATTCATATTCATGCTCATCCCCATCTTCGTCAGTGTAAGTGCGAATCTGAATTTCTTCTCTCAGCGTAAGCTGATACTGTGCATCAAACACACGATCCAGCTCTGCCTGTGCGCTGTGGCGTGTATAGCCTTGCAAGACAGCAGAGAGAACTGCCGCCAGCTCATGGGGGTCATGGCCAATCATATCCAGGTTATAGCGATACTCGTCATACCCTGGGTGGCTGCTTTCGATGTTGTCGATTTTCTCCTGCAACCGAGCTTCTCTGTCTGCATAATCTGCCTCCACCGCCAGCATTTCCGGGTCATCCGATGGATAGGTAGTGCCGGAAATTACAGAACCAATACTCTGTGCCATCATAGAGCAGGAGGACATGGTATTCATCAGCATACAGGCGATGAGGAACAAAACCCCTGCGATCAGGAAGCCCTTCTTGTGGCGCATGACGACTGCCCCTGCCTGCTGTGCCTTTTCTTTTACCGTCCTTGCGACTTTTCCTGTTTTGGACGCAGCCTGGGCGGTATTTCCGGCAGTCTGACCAGTGCGCTTGGCGGCAGCATACTGCTTTTTGATGGCCTGCTTTTGCTGCCACCGGGAAAGAGGATTGCTGGCAAACTGAGGATTTTCCCGTAGGGACTTCTGGTACAGGGCATTTACATTTGCCTTTTCCAGCTTCTGCTCGGCCTGGGCTGCTTTGCGGTACGGCTTCAGCTTGTGGCTGCGATAGCCCTCCCGCACCAGATAAGCGCCGGTCTCCACCGCCTCCTCGGACTTGTGGGCGCTTTCCACGCCCACATTGTCCTGTTCTGTTTCCCGGATCTCTTTGTGAAACTTGCCCGCGACCAGATGGACGGGAGCTTCCTTAACCCCTTGAGAAAGTTTGGAAGGTGGTTTTTTCTTGTCCTCAAAGGTCAGCTTCGAGGTCTTTTTCCCGGTGTCCGGGTCAATGACCGTCTGTCTGACTTTTTTCTTTGGAATATTGGCCTGCGCCTTATCTGCTCTGGCCGTAGCTTTCTCCGTTTTGCGGATCGGCTTTTCCAGTGCAGGGTCAGCCCGTTCCTCATCAGTAAAGCGCAGGCGCGGCTCTTTATTCAAACCAATCACCCATTAGGATAGCATCCATCATGTGGTGCAGCTCCACATAGAGGGCCAAACCTTCCGGATCATATAGCGGATGCACAGTGAGATACGCATGGACTTGCGCCAGAATCTCAGAGAGCATTGTGATAGGTCTGCACCCTACAATGGTTGCTGCACCAGGGGCACACATCATATTCGCCCAAATCGAAAAGAGACGGGCAAGACCAATTTCGCCATCCTCATTCAAGGTTTTGAGTTCTTTGTCAGCGGTACGACACTCAACAACAGCGGAGGCCATTACCGGAAGCAACATGAATTCGTGAGCCTCCAATGCCTCACGGAAAAAAATCATGGTATCAAGTTCGCAAATATTCTGTTTCATAGTTATTCATCCTCCTTTTTCAGTTCCTGGGGTTTGGTGGTCATAATGCGGTAAAGCTCAGTATTCTTCGGGAAGTGGTCAACGAAGGGCAGGATGGTGGAGCCATAGAACAGCAGGCCCTCGCCCTCACCGGAGTGGGTCACATAGCTAAGCTGGTGCGTGGAAATGCCCAGCTGCTTGGCGAGAATCTGACGGTCTCCGCCTGCCTGGTTGAGCATATACACGAAGTCGGAGTTTTCAAAGATGTTCTCCACCTCGCGGCTGCTCAAAAGGTCTTTGACATTCTGGGTGATACCTGTCGGAATACCGCCCCATTTGCGGAATCGCTTCCAGATTTCCACCGTATAAGCGGCGGTCTGCTCCTCCTTCAAAAGCAGGTGCATCTCGTCGATGTAATAACGGGTGGACTTGTGGGCAGCGCGGTTAATGGTAACGCGGTTCCACACCTGATCCTGGACCACCAACATACCGATTTTCTTGAGTTGCTTGCCCAGCTCCTTAATGTCATAGCAGACAATGCGGTTATTGATGTCCACATTGCTCTGGTGATTGAACACATTGAGGGAGCCGGTTACATAGATTTCAAGGGCCGTGGCGATATACTGTGCTTCCTTTTCCTCCTGTTCTCGGAGCAGGTTATATAGGTCCTCCAGTATGGGCATATTCTCCGGGCGCGGGTCATTGAGGTAGGTCTGATAGACCAGACGCACACAACGGTCGATGATGGTTTTCTGCACCGGCTGCAATCCGTCCTTACCGCCCACGATCAGCTCACACAAGCTGAGGATAAAGTCAGACTTGAGGGACAGCGGGCTTTCATCATCCGAATAGTCCAGGTTCAGATCCATCGGATTGATGTAGTTGGTTGAGGTAGGCGAGATCTTGATGACCTGCCCATGCAGACGCTCCACCAGAGGTGCGTACTCCGCTTCCGGGTCACAGATGATGACATCATCATTGGTAAGCAAAAAGCAGTTGGCAATCTCACGCTTGGCGCTGAAGGACTTACCGGAACCCGGCGTACCCAAAATCAAGCCGTTTGGGTTTTTCAGCAGCTTTCTATCCACCATGATGAGGTTGTTGGACAGAGCGTTGATGCCGTAGTACAGGGCTTCTTTGCCGTTCTGAAACAGTTCCTGTGTGGTGAACGGTACAAAGATGGCCGTAGAACTGGTGGTCAGCCCTCGCTGGATCTCGATCTGATTGAGTCCCAGAGGCAGACAGCTCATCAGCCCTTCTTCCTGCTGAAAGTCCAGTCTGGTCAGCTGGCAGTTATACTTCTGGGCAATAGAGCCTGCCTGAAAAATGTTGTTGCCAAGCTGACGGGGATTGTCCGCTGTGTTCAGCACCAAAAAGGAGACCAGGAACATTCTCTCATTTCGGCTCTGCAAATCCTGCAACAGCTTTTTCGCCTCACTGCCGTAGGTGGCAAGGTCAGAGGGAATGATGTCCATGTCGTATCCGGCACGGACTGCTTTTTTCTGTTCCTCGATCTTACTGCGGTCCAGGTCGGTAATCTTGCGCTTTACCGTCTTAATGGCTTTCACCTGATCCACCGACTGAATGTGCATACTCACAATGAGCGAGCTTTCCATATCCAGAAAATCAGCCAGCAGACGGTCATTCAGCTCTGGGGCTAAAATCTGCAAAAAAGAAACAGCCCCGTATTTCTTGCCCATACGGAACTGCTTGCCGGTGCGGAACTCAAAGGAGCTTGGTGCAATAAAATCTTTTGTGGACAGACCGGAAGGAGCCAGCCAGTCCCATTCAAACTGAAATGGGAGCTGTTCATCCATGTGGAATACCGCATGAAGCTGGGAAAGCCTTTCCTTACCGTCCAGTGTCCTGGCAGCTGCGCCAAGACGCTTGAAGTTGTTGAGTATATCGGTCTCAATACGCTCCAGACGGGGCTTGGCGGCTTTGATGCTGTCAGCGTCAATACCAAAGGTCAGGTATTTGGTCTTGATGAGACCGTTGTTGCCTCTGGCCAGCTGATTTTGCAGCATCGTGGTGTATTCCTCACGGATACTGTCAAAGGCATCCCCCTGGGGCGGGATGGAAATGGAGTTGGCAAAGGTCTCCTCCGATGCCGCAAGGTTCAAAAAAGACAGCTGGAAGTGAATCGAGCTGTCGAAATAATTGAGGAAATCACACCAGCCCTCAAAGATCGCGGTCTTATCTTCATTTTGGGAGAGCTGATAGTTGATGTCCTGAAACTGAATGGTCTTTGTGTAGTGGCTGTCCGATACGCGGCAGATACCGTCCGGCCACATTCGTTCATAGGGGATACTGTCCTGTGCCGATTTTCCTTTTTTGTCCGTGCGGTTGGCGCGGGCAATGGCCGCTTCGATCTGCTTCTTATCGGCGCGGGACAGCTTTTTCTTTGTCTTTACCGGATGCACGGTCTTTTCTTCCGGTTTTCCCAGCAGACGGCGCAGCCAGCTTTTCATTGCGGTGAACAATGTCATACACCTCCTTATCGAGCATTTCCTGCCGCTTTAATACGGCATAAAAGTTATTGGTCTGGTAGGGACGCTGCTTGGGACGGATCACAGCTACTTTGAGGATGTTGCCGACGATCTTTTCCAGGGGCTGTCCATGCTTTTCATACATTGCCAGCAGGAAGAAGGGCATCATGACCAGCATCATACACATGGCAGCCATGCTGTTTCCCGCAGGCTCACGGAGCCACAAGAACAGCGGTACGCCTACAAGCGCCCCGGCGGTAAAGCAGACCAGCTGCCTTCGTGTCAGATTGAACATGACCTTGGTTTTGACTTTGGTTAAATCTTTGGGTACGGGTACATAAGCCATATTATCCACCTCCTTTATGGGAATGAAATAGAGCTGTCCACTTCATTTCCCCACACATCCCAACCAGGTGTGGATTGACGAGCAAACAGTTCTATGCGCGGGAGATCACCCATCAATGAGACAATGCGTTCTCTGGCTTCCTGCGGTTTTTTTGAATGTTCTTCAATGTGAGAGACAATGACCTGATGAACAGCTGCGTTTATACGCTTGGGATGTCCTTTCGTTGCGAGGATACAAAGTTCCACATTGGAGCGCGTCCAATATCCCATTCCCCAGAACAAGCTATCTGCCTTTCGATTTTGCTTTACCCAAACAAAGCCGACGGTTTTATAGGTAAATCCCCATGCCTTCAGAACTGAGAGACCTTCCAGTAAACATGGAATCGTGACCCATAAAAACAAGGCACAGTCTTTATCCGCCAAGTTGCCTACTGGCAGCGCACAAATATCCTCGATACTCATGGTCGGATAGTGACTTTCTGCACTGCGTCCCAATCCTTTCTTGGAATATACTTTGTAGTTCCATGGCGGGTCTGCGTAAATGATTTGATATTTTTTCATACAGAACCCTCCTTTAGTGCGCCTGAAAGACTGATTTTGCGAGACTGCCGGTTTTGAACAGCGTAAAGCACAGCAGTACGGTGTAGCCCACGCAGCTCCAGATCGCCATGATGATGTCATCTTCCAGAGCGATGTTCTGCACCAGCACAGCATAAATTGCCACGCAGACGATGATGAGAAACGCCTGAAAGCCCAGCGCCAGCAGGGAGCGGAGGTAGTTCTGTCCCATCCCGCCCCATTCCTTGCCCATCATGGCAGCCATCGGAAGCGGCGCAACGGATGTAACAAGTAGGGTAAGAACCCAGCGCCTTGCCATATCGCTATGGCAGGTTTCCGAGAACTCCCCTCCGAACCGGACTTACACCTCTCGATGTATCCGGCTCTCCAGCTGTCAGTCTAATTTCCCAGCGTGTAACTTATCGTGACAGTCAATACAGAGTGCCATTGTCTTGCGCTTACGCCCGATCATGGCGATTTCCCATTGTTTTCTGCCGCTCAAGTCTTTGAGTTTTCGTACATGGTGTATTTCAATTGGTACATTCTCTGCACCGCACCACTCGCATTGACTCGCTTTCAGCCGCTTTATTAGGCTGTTGCGTCCGTAGTTCTCAAACACTCTTGCAATCACATCGGGATTGCCGCTTTCCACTTTGGTATCACGGCGAAACCCGTTGTTATAGAACAGCACCTTTCCAACCTTGCCGTTTTTCTTCGGATACTCCACAACAAAATCTTTCCCTTGACGGTACTTCTGAATAATTCTGCTGATTCGTGTCCGGTATTTTCCGGCAAAGGTCTTGAGCATACTGTATCTCATTGCATAGTAGAAGTTGTTGAGGACGGACACATTGTTTGCGAGCCGGTAGTAGTTGTACAATCCACGGATTTCTGCGTTGTACTGGTTCAGGATTTCCAAATCATCCAGGTGCAACAGGCGGGTGCGCCGGACAGGTTCCCAAACCTCTTTATTTCCGTTCTGTTTGTCGTGTTTAATCTTGAGGGCATGATAAGAGAGCAGCCGCTTGACCCACTTGTCGTGGGGGACATAGAGCATGACTTTTCCGTTGTTTACTCGTCTGGTGGCCCCGGTTTTGGTCTTTTTGTTACACTCACCTTTGGCGATTGTGACCTCATACCCCAGGAACTTAGCAAAATCATGCCCGTGGGTAATCAGTGTTTTTTCCTCGGACATTTCCAGATGAAGATTTTCCCGGATGAAGCGCCCCACATCCTGTTTGACCTGTTCCGCGTCCGCTTTTCTGCCAATTACTCCAATCAGAAAATCATCGGCGTACCGAATATAGAAAACTCTTTTATAGCCTTCGTCCATTTGGTCGCTGTACGGTATTGACCGCAGACTGCGCCGCAGTTCTCTGATTTCGGCAAGTAAGCCCTCTTTTTCTTCCTCGCTCATTTTGGAGATGTTTCTTTTGAGCCTTTGCTCTTTTCCACGGCAGACATCCAATTTCTTCTTGAAGGCCGGATTGATTTTACGGCGCTCTCCGCAGTTGAATTTCTCTGCGTATTCCGCCATAAACTTATCCAGCTCGTTCAGATAAATGTTTGCAAGGATGGGGCTGATGATAGAGCCTTGCGGAGTACCGGAGTAAGTATTGTGGTAGTTCCAGTCCTCCATATATCCGGCTTTCAAAAACTTCCAGAGCAGACCAATAAAATGCTCGTCCGCAATCCGCTTGCGCAGAATGGCAATCAGCACATGGTGGTCTACATTGTCAAAACAGCCCTTTATGTCGCCCTCAACAAACCACTTTGTCCCTGTGAAATATTTCTGCACATATTTGAGCGCCGTATGGCAGCTTTTGTTTATGCGGAAGCCGTGGGAGTGGTCGCTGAAGGTTGGCTCGTAAATGCTCTCCAGTATGAGCCGCACCACCTCCTGTATCAGTTTGTCGTCGAATGACGGTATTCCCAAGGGGCGCATCTTCCCGTTGGATTTCGGGATATAGGTTCTCCTTGCGGGGTTGGGCTGGTAGCTGAAATCCCGCATTTTTTCAATGAGGGCGTTGATTCTCGCCATTCCCATGCCGTCAATCGTCTTGCCGTCTGTTCCGGCTGTCATATTGCCTGGTTTCGCCTGTATCCGCTGGTATGCCAGCAGATAGAATTGTGGATTGTACAGATTGCGGTATAACCGCTCGTACTTGTAACTCTGGTTACACGCCTTGGATTTTAGGCTTTCCAACACATTCTCAGGACTTCTCATAATGCCTCACGCACCTTTCCTTTTTATGAGTTGGTTGACATCCTGCCTTCCTTCGCCATGTAGACGGCTTTCCCGTCCTCGGACTACTACGAAGGCTCCGTTGCCTTGCCGGATATTCAGCGTCATCTTTCTTGGGGTTTTAATCCTTGAAATTTTTCACCTTGCGGCATTACGCATAGCCGGACGGTTCCGGCGTTCCGGTTTAGGCAATCTCCAGTTAGACACTTTGGGAAAAGCGTATTGTGATGTCGGAGTGGGTTTTCGTCCTTTTCCGCTTATTGCGGCTGGCTGTCATAAGTATCGTGCGGTTTGTGTATACCTGTCACATTCCGCTATGACATACGGCGAATACAACCATCCTGCGCCGCCGGGTCGAGTATCCCGCCTCGGACTGCCCTTAAAGCAGTTTAGCCTTGTTCCTCGTTCACAATGTTGCGTCTTGCCGCTCAGTCGTGGGTAGATGGTTTCCCCAACTTGCGACGTTTCCGGTACGCTATTGTCCCCCTTATGGTTTCCCTCCGGGGTAAACCGGCTGACGCTAAAGTGACGCTTTTTCAGCGTCTTTGATACTTTTCTTTACCGGCTTGCCAAAGCCGGATTCCCAAAATGCCCGCGCACCGCCTGCGGATTACAAGCGGCGCTTCTGGACGCGCGGTAGATCTCAATCATACGGCCATAAATGACGATAAAGATACAGATATACAGCGCCCACATGGTAATGCCAATAAAGAGGGACTGGAACCAAAGCCCGAATAGCGGTCCCAGATCCATTTCCATAAGTCTCGGCTCCATATCTGCCAAAACAGAAGAAATGTCAATGGACGCATCCGAATTGATAACCCCTGCCGCCTGCGCCACTACGCTCTGCGCCATATCAAAGACGCCCATCACGATATTCCATGTATTTGTGACAATGAGGATGGCAGCGGCTGATTTGAACACCCACTTGAAAATCATCCAGGTGTCCACATCATGCAGGTTGTTCTTGTCTGCGATCATCTGGATCAGGTCTACGGTCATCACGATAGCCAGGATCACGCCTGCAATCGGCACCATGATGGAGTTGGACAGATTCTCAATCATACTGAAAATACTGCCATTCCATCCCTGTGGGGTCTGTCCTACCTGTACGGATATATCCGCGACCTGTTGGTTTACGCTGTCAAACATCCCCGAAAGGTTGCTCATAATACCGCCCACCAGCATTTCTTTCAGCCAATTTGTCAGGGCTTCAAGTAAGAAATCCATACGGTGTCAACCTCCTTTCCGCCGCCCCCGCAAAACTGCGGGAGCGGCAAGGATTTCATACGGAGACGCTTAGACAGAGAAAAGCCCGGAGAGCAGAGGTACAAGGACCATGCCTACCACGGCTACACCAGCACCGGCCATGAGCTGCTTCATGCCCTGGCTCTTGGCGCCGGATAGCGATAGGTAATCTTTTGATGTAATCTCCAGATTTTCCCCCGCGCCACACCGTGCATGCAGCTTTCACCGCACACGGCGTTCCATCGAATTCAACAGCCAGGGTTTTTCATATACGATTTACACACTTCGTAACAGCATAATTATCAAAGAATGATTACAGGCATTTCTGCCATAGTTCGAAGTTTGTTAAGTTTTGCAAGTTTAGAATCATCTAATTGCAGTGGGTTCAGATATTCTCTAATAGTGATTTCAGACGATGCATGGATAATCACATGGATGGTTTTTGAGACTAAAATCAGATTTTCGTATGCATCTGTACCACCTTTGCTTAATGGCATTTTATGGTGACAGTGAATGTCGTGTACTTCCATAGGAAGTCCTGTAACTGCACATTTTCCATATTGAGCCGCAAATAGTGATATTCTGTTGTCTGCATATTCGATTGACCTGCCCTTGACAGGATTACGCATCAGCCATAACATTGCGTCGGTATTAATAGTTAGATTCTTATGAATCAGTTCTCGTCCCTTGACAGTGTACTTATTGATGTTTTTCCTTTTGTTTTGGGCATTTTTCTGCGGAACGGCTCCCACTGGAACAATGGGACGTTCGTGCAAAAATCTCAATTGCCTGCTTTTACCATACTTATCCTTGATAAAACCATTTTTCAGAGAACCCTTACGGGACACATCGTCTTTCAGCCGATTTCTAAGCTGTTTATTGATACTGAAGGCAAGCTTTCCAAAGTCCGCTGTTGTTTCTGTTGCTATACAGTAGTATTCATGCAGTCCTGCGACTACGGAATTATATTTCTGTAACTGTATAAACTGAGCTGTGTCATCTGGCGAATGAGCCAAAGTTTTCACTTCCTTGGTCAGCTTTTCATGAGCCTTTTTGTATGCCTTGTCACACATATGTGACCTGACGACATATTTCTTTCCCTTTTTCCGCACTTTCAGTTTGAATCCGAGAAAATCAGAATACTGTCTTTTTAGATTGACAACCTTAGATTTGTCTGGGCTTATATCAAGACCCAGGCGGTCTTTTAACCACATTTCTGTGGCTTTATACGCTCTGACGGCTTCTGCATGTGTAGGGCAGAAGATTTTGAAGTCATCGGCATATCGCACCGCGTGCACTTCTTTCAGTCTGCTTCTGCGCAAAGCCCTGTAAGCATGGCTTTTAATGACTGTTCCCTGCTTATTGCTTCTTGTTGTAAACTCTGTTTTCGTTGGCATTTCCTCCCATTGGGAAGTAATCCACCAATCCAACTCGTTCAAAACAATGTTTGCAAGTAATGGCGACAGGATACCGCCTTGTGGAGTTCCCTTAGTGGGGAATGTTTTATCTCCATTTGGCAGAATAACAGGTGCTTTCAGCATTTCCTTAATGATGCATAACAGTTTCTTATCTCTTATTCCCAATGCCCATATCTGCCTTATCAGTTTAGTGTGATTGATGTTATCGAAAAATCCTTTAATATCAAGGTCTACTACGTGATACATATGCTGTACCTGTATCAATCGCATGCACTGAGCGATGGCATGTTCAGCGGATCTGTTCGGACGGAATCCGTAAGAATTATCGCTAAATTTTGCCTCGCATATCGGCTCCATGACCTGTAGTATGCATTGCTGTACCACTCGGTCAACGATAGTTGGGATTCCCAAAGGTCTGGTCTTTCCATTGGACTTTGGTATCTCCACACGCTTTACTGGGCGTGGGCGGTAGCAACTGAATTGCTTTCTTATGAGATGGACATATTCTTCCTCGTTTAATTTAGCAAGGTCATTAATTGTCCTTTTGTCCACACCTGCGGTATCACTTCCTGTATTCGTCTTTATCGTTCTGTATGCCAGCTTGATATTCTCTTCACTCTCGATGATTTCCATAAGATGATTAAATATCTTGCCTTTCTTACTGTCTGCATACAATCCGTCAAAAGTACTTATCATGTCATAATACTCAGAATTGCGGATTTTTCTCTGTTTAGATTTCTGTTCTTGCTGTTTCGAAGTCAACACAGGCATCCTCTCCCTTCGGTTTGGATTTTCTTTGTCATACTCGAAGCTGCGTTTATCGTATATTCATTTGTTTCGTTGAATTCGACTTGGGGCTATCCCTCCACGATGTTTAGCATCGCTTCACAGGTACTGTGCCCCTACTCTCACTGGGATTAAAGACAGTTATAAATGCAAAGTATGCACTCTTTCCTGCCTACTGCATCATCAGCCTGCAACAGCCTATACATTCCCAGCTTTCCACGTTCCAATATTCCTATCATTGATTACCTTTAGGTCCTTCCTCTAAGCCTGTGTCCAATCATGCATAATCATATCGCCTGTAACAATATATGGATGTTCATAACAACCAATCTTACTAATCCACGGACACGCCCATGCAAGGGCTACTGCCTTTCGACAGTATCAACGTTTAGACTCGTACATTCGGAAGTTCGTCAGTACTTTCATACATTCTGACCATGGGTAACCGACACCCGACATATAGGTAGCGCCATCCACCGCTGGATAGCTTTCGTATATGATAGTTAGTCATATTTACGGCTACTCTCTGCCGACTTTACCGAGCTTCTGACATTTGGCGGTTGCACGCGATGCCAGTCGGAGTATCAGTGTGAGCGCTTCGGGGCGTTACTCCCTCATTTCACTCATCGGAATATCAGTTCTCCAAAGTTTCGGGCTTGAATGCCCTTCGACTTTGTGCGTAAGCTTTTCACTTACGAACGTGTCGCACGGTTGTCGTTGCCGTAACCTTCCAGCAGGTTGATGACACCCCAGATACCAAGACCAGCGCCCAGAGCGATAACGAGGGTCTGAAGAACGGTGATTGCCTGTTCAAAAAATGCCATATAGTTTGTTAGCCGGAATCTGATTAAAAAATAGGTTTGTCATGTTTCATAGGCATACAAAAGCCGGAACAATCTGCCGCCCGGTTTCCGGGGGCATGATTCCGGCTGTCCTCCTTTTTCATTATTTTTTCTCGCGATTGTCCGCTTTGTACGCCAATGGCCCATAGAGGGCAGATGCGGCGAATAGATAAGATCACTCCCTTCTAAAGCGGAACGAAATTAAGCGCCCTTTGTGTCTACTTCATATACATCGCAGACCTCATTGGGCTTGAGTTTCAGCCTTGCGGACAAGAATGCTTCAATATCAAAAGCGTTCTTGTCATCCGCGTCGGCAGTGTACTTGAAATTGGGGTGCTTGGTGATGTCGTACTTATCCGAAAGGAAAGGACGCACACCGCGCAGCTGGAGGATACACTTGCCTCCATCCATAACAGCAAGCTCATCCTGGCTCATCAGCTCTTTCCCCAATTTTTGATAGTTGAGTGAATGGGAGGTTTCCCTCCCACGGCTCTCTCCGGTGTTGTAGGTGTCGATGGTTTCCTTTCCCAGCACGGCGGCCAGCTCCTTGAGGGTAGTTGGCTCCTTACCGCCCAGGAAGATGGAAGTATCCATGTTGCCGATGATGGTATCTGCGTTATCCTTATAAATCGCCTTCAGCTGACTCTGTGCCTGCAACACCAGACAGGCGGAGATCTCACGGCTTCGGATGGTGGCAACCAGCTTTTCCAACTTGGGTATCTGGCCAATGTTGGCGCACTCGTCGATCAGACAGCGCACATGAACCGGCAGTCTGCCGTCGTACACATCGTCGGCTTTTTCACAGAGCAGGTTGAAAAGTTGGGTATAACACATGGATATAAGGAAATTAAAGCTGTCATCAGTGTCACTCATGATGAGGAACAGGGCAGTTTTCCTGTCTCCCAGAGTATCCAGCTCCAGCTCATCATAAGCCGTGACCT
>ENA-OYYQ01000401-OYYQ01000401.1-human-gut-metagenome-genome-assembly--contig:-NODE-401-length-20510-cov-14.901100_pt1 | contig 20510 bp, 18 predicted proteins | sample MGYA00243252_ERZ653455 | MGnify/ENA primary metagenome ERZ653455 (study PRJEB26926, sample SAMN06164940) | human gut metagenome | biome: ENVO:00009003; feature: ENVO:2100002; material: ENVO:00002003...
GCAGATAGGGGTCTACCTTCTGCTGCAGGTCACCGGGCAGAAAGCCCAGCTTCTCCCCTGCCTCCACCGCCGGGCGGGTCAAGATGATGCGGGATACCTCCTTGGCCTTGAAGGCTTTCACCGCCATGGCAACGGCCAGATAGGTCTTGCCGGTACCCGCCGGGCCGACACCGAAGGTAATGGCATTGGAGCGGATGGCGCTCAGGTATTCCTTCTGTCCCAGCGTTTTGGGGCGGATCAGGCGTCCCTTGACCGTGACGGTAACAAAGTCCTCGGTCAGCTCCTTTACCCGCTTCTCTGCGCCATCATGCGCCAGACTGATGCAGTAGTGCACAGTCTGATCTTCCAGCGGGGTGCGGTTCTCGATCAGAAGAAGCATTCCCTCCACGGCGCGGTTCGCTGCCGCCACATTGGCAGGCTCGCCGGAAATGCGAAGCTGTGTGCCGCGGCAGACAGCGGTAACAGAAAACTCTTTTTCCAACAAGCGAATATTCCGGTCACAGTTGCCAAAAACAGCCGCTGCGATCTCTACACTATCCAGTTCAATACACTTTTCCGCCATGGAGCTCCTCCCGAATTGCAGAATTTGATAACTATATTGTACCACCAAAATCTTCAGAAGAAAACTATGAAAAGTGCACAAAATATTTTCCTGCATTCCATCGGTTTTTCCATACGAACTGCGTTTTAAAGCTTTTTGATGGCCTTTTTCTGAAAACGCTTGACAAAGTATATCGGGAGACGATATACTTTAAACGCAATATATCGGCTGACGATATAAAGACGTCCGATAGAATCCATGGAGTATTTCAGTATGGAAAACCTTGCATTGACCGAATCGACCTATTATATCCTGTTGTCTCTTTACCATCCGCAGCACGGCTATGGCATCATGCAGCAGACGGAGCAGCTTTCCGGTGGCAGAGTCCATCTTGCCGCCGGGACACTGTACGGAGCATTGACCTCCCTGTGTGAAAAAGGCTGGATCCGTCCCCTGCCCGCTGAGAGCGGCAGCCGCAAAAAGGAATATCAGCTTACCGCAGAGGGCGTACAGGTCTTAAAGCACGAGCTTGCCCGTTTGCAGCAGCTTGTGGCAAATGGTGAGAGCATCCTGAAGGAGGAAACCTTATGAGGGAAAAGAAAACCGTTTTCAAGCTTTTCTTTGTGTGGGATTTTGAAAAAGAAGAGCGCTGGCTGAACGAGATGGCGCAGGAGGGCTGGGTACTGGACAATACCGGTTTTTCCTTTTACACCTTTGTGCGCTGCGAACCGGGCGAATATATCATCCGCTTGGAGATGAACCCCAGCAGCGATTACCGCGCCTTTGTAAAGGAACTGGGTGCAGAATATATCGGCGGCTGTGTCAACTGGGTGTACTTCCGTCGGAAAGCGGAGCTTGGCAGCTTTGAGCTGCTCTCGGATATTGACTCCCGTCTGACGCATCTGAGCCGCATCGACCGGATGCTTTCCCTGATCTGTCTGGCAAACCTGATCCTTGGCATAACGAACTCTTTGAATCAGGCTCGCTACGGCTGGCTGAACCTGTTGTGCGCAGCAATGCTCTCCTATGCACTGGGGCGTATCCACGGCATGAAAGCAGCGCTGGAAAAGCAACGCAGTTTGCACGAATGATTTGTCAATCCCTTCTTCGCCACAACTGCAGAGAAAAAAGAGGCGTATCTTTGGATAAAAAGACCATAGCAAACCGTTCTCCATCGTGATACAATAGCAAGCGTTGTGTGCCGCCGCCCGGCGGCCGTTTGGACTGCTTGAACACAAAGGAGAAGGAACCATGGAACAGCTTTTTTTGATGCCCGGTGAAGAACGATACGAGCGCTTCAAGGATGGCAATGGTGTTCCTAAGGTGCACTACTCCTACTGCTCTATGCGCGGTGCCTTCTTTGACTGCGAGAGCCGCAGCTTAGAGGAAGCCCAGCGTCTGTGCGAAAACTGGCTTGTAGGACAGGATCGCTGCTACCGCAACTAACATAGAACCTTAAAACCCCTGCCGTATTTGCAGACCTTTCCGCAAAACGGCAGGGGTTATTTTTATATAGGTTTTACTGCCACACCTGCGCACAGACAAGTTCCAGTACACTGCCGGCAATACAGCGAGATTTATCTGAGATCAGGAAACAGTTGGAAAGCTCCTCCCGCCGGGGGTCGATATCCGCAATCTTAAAGCCCGGCGTAACCGGATAGCCGCTGCGCAGCAATCCGCGCAGAATGCCGGGAATCTGTGCTGTGACCGGGATTTCTGCCCCCTCCGGGGTGCGGATGGTGGCAATAGTCTCACCCTTCTCTACTAAATCGCCGATTTTACGCACATTCATAAAAACACCGGCGGCCTGTGCATGGATCACCCGCTCTGCACCGTACCCGCCAATGACGCCGGGAATGCCGGTATTGGGGATAGCGCTCCCCTCCCGGATGATCCGGCCAAGCCGGTGGCCGCGCTTGGTTTCTACCACGGCATCTACGTCCTGCCCGGCTACAAAGCCGGGGCCAAGGGCAATAGTCAACGGTGCCATATCCCGGCTGGTGCCAAGGTTGCGCTTGGCCAGAATGGCATCCACTACGACCTCCGGCTTTGCCCGGGCAATACAGGCCCCCTCTGGGTCAACGAGCACCGGAACAGCGCCCTGCGCCCAGACGGACTGTGCCTGTTCCAATGCTTCAATGCGGACAGCGCGCAGACCCTCAACAGTGGCTTCGCCTTCATACACTGCTTCACACAGAGCTACCTGACGGCGGATGGCTGCGGGCTGTGTCGTTTCCAATACCAGCACTCGCAGCCCGGCGCTACACAACCGGTGGATGGTACCGGTGGCAAGGTCGCCGCCGCCGCGCACGATAATTAGGGCGTCCTTTTTCATTTTATTTCCTCCCCGGAGAAAAGTGTCTGCAATAGCACCTCCATGGAGCCGCCACAGGCAGCAATGGCTGTGTCCTCGTTTTTGCCGTCAGCCGAAAGCTGTAAGCATTGCAAGGCGGGCACAGCCTGTGCTAACAGCTTCTGAGCCGCCTGTACCGTGTAATGCTCCATAATGCCGCCGCCCACACTGCCCACTATACTGCCATCGGGCAGAACGAGCATTTTTGCGCCCACATCCCGCGGGGTGGAGCCGTGCCGCGCAATAATAGTAGCCAGTACCGCCGGGGTATGGGCTTTTTCTGCCTGCACCATCGCATCCAGCAATGCGACGGGATAGCCCTCGGTCTGGGGGCGGGCATTTTTGACCTGCACGATCTGCGCCAGAATGGAAAGCGCGATCTCCGCAGCCGTCTGTGCGCCAATGGCAAGGCCGATGGGTGCGCAGAGTGCATCGATCCGCTGGCTGTCCAGACCGTTCTCCAACAGCTGACGGCGCACCAATGCGGCACGGCCTCGGCTGCCCATCATGCCCACATAGGCCGCAGGCTTTTGCAGAATCCGGGTAAGGCAGTCCAGATCAAAGACGTGGGAGCGGGTCAGCACCGCAAAATAGGTCTCCGCCCCGCCGGGCACACCCTGAAGCGCCTGCGCAAAGGGAGCGCAGAGCACGGTATCCGCTCCGGCGGCGCGCAGCTGCTGAGCAAATTCCTCCCGATCATCTATGGCAAGCACTGGTATGCCGAGAAGCTTTGCCTGCTTTACAAGGGCAGCAGCAACATGACCGCCGCCGCAGACCACCAGCTGCGGCACCGCACCAAAGCGCTCAGCAAATACCCGCTGACCTTCCAGTGTAAGAAAGCCCGTAGCGGTACAGGCCTGCAGGACGGCAAGCTGACGCTGCAAAAGTTCGGCACTCTGGGTCTGCCACAGGGCGTCTCCGTCCCGCAGCAGCAGCTGACTGCCTGCCTCTGCGCCTTCCAGCACGGTAGCCAGCGTATAGCTGCCGGTCTGGTTTGTACTTTGCAGAACGTCTGCAAGCGTTTGTCTGTTCATTGGTGTTTCTCTCCCTTAATTATTGCTCCACAGGTGTTACCTTATCAAACTGTGTCTGATCCAGTTCTGCCTGCCAGCTTTGCCAGTCCTCCGGCAGCATACGCCATGCAAGCCCGCACCCTGCCGAGATCTCACGCGGCAGCGGGATCAGCCGCCCGGGCACCTGCCGGGCATTGCATTGCTTTTCCCACTCCATAGCCTCTAAGGTGGTGCGGAAGGAAAGCACGATATAGCTTCGTTTTACTCGCATAAAATCTCCCGCGCAAGTGCACAGACTGCCTGCGCTGCCTGCTGTACCTCCTGCTCCGTATTGAAATGGGAAAAGCTGAACCGTACCACGCCCTGCTCCACAGTGCCAAGGGCCTTGTGCATCAGCGGAGCACAGTGCGCTCCGGCACGCACGCAGATGCCGTAGTCCTCCCACAAGATATCTGCCACCCGGGCAGAATCCTCCTGTGCGATGTTCAGCGCCACAATGGGCGCACGAGGCTGCATAGCCATATCACCATACACTGTTACGCCCGGCGCAGTACGCACCTGCTCATAAAACAGGCGGGCAAGGGCGGCTTCCCGGGCAGCAAGGTTTTCTACGCCCTGCTCCAACAGCCAGCGCACCCCGGCGCAAAGCCCCGCAAGGCCGTGCACGTTCAGCGTGCCAGCCTCCAGTGCGGTGGGCATCTGCAAGGGGTGCATTTCGTCAAAGCTGTGCACGCCGCTGCCGCCCACAAGGAGCGGCGCAACGCGCAGGCTGGGGCGCACATAAGCTCCGCCGGTGCCCTGCGGCCCCAGAAGTGCCTTGTGGCCGGTAAAGCAGAGGGCATCAATGCCCAGCTGCTGCACATCAATGGGCTGTGCACCGGCAGTCTGAGCAGCATCTACGATGAACAGCAGACCGTGCCGGTGGGCAAAGTCCGCTGCGCGGGCAAGGTCGGTGCCATTGCCGGTCACGTTGGAAGCCCCTGTCACCACCAGTGCACGGGTCGTGGGGTGCAGCAGCGTTTCCCACTGGTCGTAACAAAGCTGTGCAGCTGCATCCACCCCGGTAAAAGAGACCTCTACCCCCTGTGCCCGCAGCCGGTACAGCGGACGCAGAACAGAATTATGCTCGCATACCGTTGTGATGACATGGTCGCCCGGATGCAGCACGCCGTTCAGTACTGTGTTCAGCGCCATGGTCGCATTGGCGGCAAAAAAGATGCAGGAAGGGTCCGGCACATGGAAAAGTTCTGCCAGCGCCAGACGGGTGTCCAGCACGATCCGTGCGGCGTGAAGGGTGGGCTCGTGTGCGCCGCGCCCGGGGTTGCCTGCCGTGTGCAGTGCCTCCAGAATAGCCTGTTCCACCTGCGGCGGTTTATGCAGAGTGGTGGCCGCGTTATCCAGATAGATCACGGTTTTACCACGTTTCCGGCCTGCGTCAGCTTTTCGGCAATGGTGTACATATTGGTCACGCTGCCCACAGCCAGCTTCTCGGTAAGGCCGTAAAAGTTCAGACAGGTACCGCAGGTCAGGATCTCTACGCCCTGTGCTTCCAGCGCCTTGAGATCTTCCAGCATGGCAGAGCCTTCACAGGTTAGCGCTGCGCCGCCGTTATAGAACAGAATGGTCTTAGGCAGCTTATCCTGCTGGGTCAGCGCAAATACAAAGGCCTTGAGCAGGGTCTTGCCCAGTTCCTCGCTGCCATCGCCCATAACGGCAGCGGAAATAGCCACCACCGTATCAGTGCGGGCATCAGAGGTGCAGACAGGAGCATCTTCTGCTGGGGCGCTTACTACTTCGCCCAGCGTGAACAGCACACGGTATTTGCGCTCTTCCAGCTTTTCAGCGCTGTACTGATAACCCTTTTGCTGTGCCATCTTGGTCAGGTTTTGCACAGCGATCTCGTTGTCCACCAGTACCTCCACCTGTCCCGCGCCCTGCAGCTCGGAAATGGCCTTTTTCGCTTTGACGACAGGCAGCGGGCAGGCATCGCCCAGTGCATCCACTTTGATAAATTCAGCCATGCTGATTACTCCTCTCATTTGTCTGTTACGGTGATCTCAATTTCCTGCTTGGGCAGGATCTCTCCCACGATGCTCGCGGGCAGACCTGCGGCGCGCAGTTCCTGTTCCAGTGTTGCTGCATCTGCCGGGTCTACTGCAAATAGCAGCCCGCCGGAGGTCTGCGGGTCGAACAGAACTTCCTCCATGGCAAAGCTTACGTTTTTAAACCGGACGAACGGCCCGGTATGGTTGCGGTTGCGCTGCCCGGCGGCGGTGTACAAAAACGCATCGGCTGCTTTTTGGGCACCCGGCAGCACTGGCACGGCATTTGCATGGATGACGCAGGAAAGTTTGCCGCCCATCATTTCATGCAGATGGCCGAGAAAGCTGAAGCCGGTCACATCCGTAGCGGCATGGACGCGGTATTTGCGGCTGATCTCTGCCGCCGTTTTGTTCAGAGTGGTCATGGAGCGGATGGCGGCTTCCATCTCCTCCGGGGCGGCTTCGCCCACACGGTTTGCCGTACACAGCAGCCCCACACCCAAAGCCTTGGTCAATACCAGCTTGTCGCCCGGCATACCGGTGTCGTTCGTATACATCCGGTGCGGGTCTACAAGGCCGGTTACAGAAAGACCGTATTTCACCCCGCTATCTGCAATGGAATGCCCGCCTGCAAGGCTGCCGCCGGCTTCTGCCACCTTTTCAGCACCGCCGCGCAAAATCTCGCCCAGCACATTCAAGTCCATATCCTCCGGAAAACAGACCAGATTTAAGGCAGTTTTTACCTCGCCGCCCATGGCGTAGACATCGCTCAGGGCGTTTGTGGCTGCGATCTGCCCAAAGGTATAGGGGTCGTCCACCATCGGCGGAAAAAAGTCCACAGTCTGCACCAGTGCAATGTTGTCCGTAATGCGGTAGACTGCGGCATCATCCCGGCTGTCATAGCCGACCAGAAGATCCGGGTCTTTTTCGCCCCGGGGCAGCTTTTCCAGAATACGGCTCAGCACCCCGGCACCCAGCTTTGCGGTGCAGCCGCCGCCGGTACAGAACACGATCTTATCTTCCTTGCTCATGCACGTTCTTCCTCTTCAAAATGCGTCAGCACGCACTTTATACCATGCTGACGCAAAAGCTGTTGTATCTGTATGCCCTGCTGCCGCAGCTTTGGCGTATCCGCCTGATTGAGTACGGCATAAAACTTCCGGTCACCCACCGCCTTGCGTCCGCCCTGCGTGCTTGCAAGCAGCTGTGCCAGCACAGGGGGCGTAAGAGGTGCATCCGGCGCAGCCGCTAAAAACTGCGGACGGATGGTATCGTAGCGGAAGCAGACCTCCCGCAAGGGCCTATCCAGCGCCGAAAGCCCTGCCAGCGCCAAAACGATATCGCTTTGGCGCAGCAGCACCGGCTCGTGCGCCGCCGGGACCTTGCAGGGGTAGTACTTTGCCCCGTCTGCCTCAATGAATACCGCATCTGCCTGTGCCATCCGGCGCAAAAGCTGCGGCGGCGGCAAAGTCAGCTTTCCGTTTTCTGCCGGGGTTCCGATTACTGCATAGTGACCCGCTTGCCATAAGGCGGTAAGCGCTGCGTCATCCGGTGCATAGCAGGCTGCCGGTTGCCGGATGTGGGTGGTGGTAGTCACAAGCACCTGCCATCCCTTGCGGGCACAGTGGTCTGCCATGGCATACAGCAGGGTCGTTTTTCCCCCGCCGCCTACCAGAGAAACGATATGCCCTTTCTCTGCCAGAAACGGAAGCTCTTTTTCGTTCAGCATCTGCTATTACTGCTTGGCTGCAACTGCCATGGCAATCTGCTCCGGGGTAATGGGCAGCTCGTAGAAGCGGGTGCCGATGGCGTTGTAGATGGCGTCCGAGATGGCGGGCAGCGGCGTATTGATGACCACCTCACCGATGGACTTTGCGCCAAAGGGGCCGTTGGGCTCATAGCTATTCTCAAACTCCACATGGATATGCCCGATATCGTTGCGGGCAGGGATCTTGTACTGGAACAGAGAGTTCTCCTCCGGGTATCCGTTTCTGTCGTAGGTGATGTTCTCAGTCAGGGTCATACCGATGCCCTGCAAAATACCGCCCTCTGCCTGCACACGGGTCAGGTTGGGGTTGATGGGGGTGCCGCAGTCCACGCAGGCGTCAAATTCCAGCACCTTCACCTCGCCGGTCTCGGTATCCACCTCTACCTCGGCAGCGCCCACCATATACGGCGGCGGCGACAAAGGCGAGGTATGGGTCTCGGTAAATTCCAGCGGGATCTTATGGCCAAACTGAGAAGCAAAGGCGATCTCGGACAGGGTCTTTTGGCGGGTGGGGTCAGCGCTTTCAAACACGACTTTGCCGTCAAACTCCACAGCATCCGCCGGGCATTCCAGCAGCTCTGCGCCCAACTTGCAGATCTGTTCCCGCAGCTTCATGGCGCACTTTTCGGTAGCCTTACCGGTGACATAGGTGGTGCTGGAGGCGTAGGAGCCGGAATCGTAAGGGGAAGAATCCGTATCCGCACCAAAGACGGTAATGTTATCCAGCGGGCAGTCCAGCACCTCGGCGGCGATCTGCGCCAGCGTAGTATCGCAGCCGGTGCCCATATCGGCAGCACCGATCATAAGGGTATAAAAGCCGTCATCGTTCAGTTTGAGGGTAGCACTGCCCACGTCCATGCCGGAAATGCCGGAGCCCTGCATGGCCATACCCATACCCACGGCACGGATCTTGCCGTTGCCCATATCCCGGGCGGGATACTTGTGCTCCCAGTCGATCATCTCACGCACCTTGAGCACGCACCGGTCCAGCGCACAGCTGGTATTTACTGCGCCGTAGTAGGCGGGCATCACATCGCCCTCCTGTACGGTGTTCTTCAGGCGCAGTGCAATGGGGTCCATGTTCAGCTTGTGTGCCAGCTCATTGACGGCAGATTCCACCGCAAACAGACCCTGTGTAGCACCATAGCCGCGATATGCACCGGCAGACATGTGGTTAGTATACACCACATCGCTGACAAAGCGGAAGGCTTCGGCCTTGCCGTACAGCGGGATGGATTTGTGACCGGACAGGCCCACGGTAGTGGGGCCATGCTCGCCGTAAGCACCGGTGTTGGACAGGGTGTACAGGTCGATGCCCTTCACGATGCCGTCCTTGGTAGCACCCAGACGGACGTGCATCTCCATTTCGTGGCGCGGCGAAGAGGCCGTCTGGCTTTCCACACGGCTGAAGATGAGCTTGGAGGGCTTTTTGGTCATCCAAGTCACAAAAGCCGGGTACACCTCGCTGACCGCGGTCTGCTTAGCGCCAAAGCCGCCGCCGATGCGGGGCTTGGAGACACGCACCATGGACTTGGGAATGTGCAGTGCATTGGCAATGTTGCGGCGGGCATGGAACACGATCTGGGTAGAGCTGAGCACATTCAGCCGCCCGTAAGTATCAATGGAGCAATAGGTGCGGAAGGTCTCCATCATGGCCTGCTGGCAGGCCTTGGTGTGGTACACATGGTCGATGACCACATCGCACCCGGCCAGCACAGCGTCGATATCACCATTGCCGCATTCATCATGAGCGCAGAGGTTGCGCTTGTTGTCGGCGCCCACGGGGGCAAGGCTCTCCCAGTTATCCTCCGGGTGCACAAGAACAGGATTATCCTTTGCGGTGTGGAAATCCAGCACGGCTTCCAGCACCTCATAATCCACTTTAATGAGCTTGAGTGCCTTGTCCACGCACTTTTCATCCTTACCGGCTACGATGGCCACCACGTCTCCCACAAAGCGGACGTGGCGATCGATCAGCAGACGGTCGTAGGGGCTGGCCTCCGGGTAGGTCTGGCCGGCCTGCGTATAACGGCGGGCATCCTGCGGCACATCCTCCCAGGTAAAGACAGCCTCGATGCCGGGCACTTTTTTGGCAACAGCGGTGTTGATGGTGCGGACGATGGCGTTTGCATGGGGCGAGCGCAGCAGCTTGACGATCAGGCAGTCCTGCGGGATGATGTCATCCATATAGACAGGCTGGCCGGTGACCAGCTGCATCGCATCTTTTTTGCGGAACGGTTTGTTGACGGTTTTCACTGTACGCCCTCCTTCTGCTTTTTCCATGCCAGAAAGCTCATAATGCCGCGCAGCTGGCCTTCGTAGCCGGAGCAGCGGCACAGGTTTCCGGCAAGGTATTCCTTCACCTGCTCTTCGGTGGGGTACTGCTGCTCCCGGAACAGGGCCAGCGCGTTCATAATAAAGCCCGGGTTGCAGAAGCCGCACTGCTCTGCGCCCTGATCTGCGATAAAGGCACCAAACTCGGCGGCCTCCTCCTGCAGACCCTCCAGCGTGGTGATCTTGTGCCCATCGGCGCGGGCTGCCAGCACGGAGCAGGACAGCACAGGCTTATCGTCCATAAATACGGTGCACAGACCGCAGTTGGAAGTCTCGCAGCCGCGCTTGACGCTCTTGCAGCCGTGTGCACGGACAAAATCGATCAAAAGCATATCCGGGGCGATCTCCTCGGACACCCGGATGCCGTTCAAGGTAAGTGTGATCTGCATTTACTTTTCCTCCTGCATTTTACGCTGTTCCAGCTCCAGCACTGCGCGCTTTGTCAGCACGCCTGCCAGATGTCTGCGGTATTCGGCGCTGCCGCGCATATTGGAGCCGGTAACGATCTGCGCTTTTACGCCTTCGGCAAACTGTGCGGCAAGCTGTTCTGCCGCAAGGGCAGGCTCTGCCGGGAGTTCGAACCGCACGGCGCGCAGCGGACGCGCACCAATGACGATGCTGTAATCGCCGTTCTCCATCCGGGCGGCAGCACAGGTCAGCACCGGGATATCGGTCTGGCTGTTGCGCACCGACTGGTAATAAATCTGCATCGGTGTCTTTTTTACGATCAGCCGCACCAGAATGTCCCGGTCGTAGGGGCGCTGGGCATATTCCTGCAAAGGCAGGATGCCGCCCTTGTACAGTTCTACATCACAGTCCATGGCAAGGAACATGGTCAGCACGTCCGAAAAGCCGAACCGGCTGTAAATGCTGCCGCCCACAGTAGCCAGATTGCGCAGCTGCACGCCCACGATATGGCGCACAGCCTCCCGCATAGCGCCGTGGGTGTAGGCGGCAAGCCCCGGGTGCTGTTCCAGCTGGCGCAGGGTGACCATAGCGCCGATGGAAAAGCCCTCCTCGTTCTCCTCAATGGTATCCAGTCCCAGACCGGAAAGGTCGATGGCGGTGCCGACATTGATGGTTTCCATCTTCAGCCAGATCATGCCGCCCAAAATGCGGTTTGGTTTTTTCTGGTTCAGCTGCCACGCTTCCTCCAGACTTTCTGCCCGCTTGTATTCTCGGATCGTCATCATGTGCAGTACCTCTCTTTTCTATCGCTGCGATATCTCTGCTTTTATTTTAGCACAGCTTTCGATATAATACTATTATAAAATGCTGCTGAAGGGGTGTTTTTGTATGAAGAAGTCGCTTACGGTCGGCTGTGTGATCATGGCCTCCGGGCTGAGCCGCCGGTTTGGCACAAACAAGCTACTGGCAGATTTTTGCGGGCAACCCATGCTCTGCCGTGCTTTTGACGCTACCGCCACACCCGGTATCGCTGCCCGCATCGTGGTGACCCGCTCGGAGGAGGTGCAGGCACTGTGCAGGGCGCAGGGCGTCCCGGTGCTGCTGCACAGCCTGCCCGGCCGCAACGATACCGTTCGGCTGGGGCTTTCAGCGCTGCTGGGGCAGCTGCCGGAGCTTAGCGGCTGTATGTTTCTGCCCGGGGATCAGCCCCTGCTGCGCCGGGAGACGGTAGAAGCTATGACCGCTCTTTTCTGCCGTGAGCAGCCCTCCCCGGCAGAATGGCAAAAAGAAACAGAACGGGAGATCTTCCGTCTGGGTGCCGTGGCCGAAAACGACCCGGCGCCTCTTGTCGGAAGTCCCGTTCTGTTTGGAAGCAGTTTCTTTCCGGAACTGCTCGCCCTACCGGAAAATAAAGGCGGCAACGTGCTGCTTAAAAAGTATCCTGCGCAGGTGCGCACGGTCTGCATTGCGGACAGCGCAGAGCTGCTGGACGCAGACACCCCGGAGGTGTTGCAGCAGCTGGAAGCCCTTGCCCGGCAAAAAAGTTAAAATTTATTCTGCCATATCGTTCTTGGGCAGCAGCACGTTCAGCAGAATTGCCACAAAGGCGGCCGGAACAATGCCGGACTCGCCGCAGATCAGCTGGAGGGCCTGCGGAGCCTGTGCCAGAATGCCGCTGTTGGCACCCATGCCATAGCCCACGCCCAGTGCCACAGACACGATGGTCAGGTGGCGCGGAGTCATCTTTTCCTTGGTGATCAGCTGGATGCCGCTGACCACGATGGAAGAGAACATCATAACGGCAGCACCGCCCAGAACGGCCTGCGGCATGATGGAAATCAGCGCGCCCAGCTTGGGAATCAGGCCGCAGAGGATCAGGAACACAGCACCGGAGGCCAGTGCCATACGGTTAACCACCTTGGTCATGGCCACCAGACCCACGTTCTGGCTGAAGGAGGTATTGGGCAGCACGCCGAACAGTGCGGCAAAGGTAGAGCCGAGGCCATCGCAGATGACGCCGCCGGACAGCTCCTTATCGGAGGGCTCACGGTTCATGCCGCCCTCCATCACGCCGGAGATATCGCCCACAGTCTCCACTGCGGTAACGATGAACATGATCAGCACCGGCAGGATCGCACGGGCATCGAATACCACCTTGACCGGCATCAGCTTGGGTACTGCGAACCAGGAGGCCTGTGCCACCTTGTTCCAGTTGAGCATCCATGCCTTGGTGAACTCTACACCATCAGCAGTCACGCCGGTGGTGGGCAGCACCAGACCCATAATGAAAGCAACCACATAACCGGCCAGAATGCCGATGAGGATGGCAGAGGAGCTAAGGAAGCCGGTGGTCCAGTGTTTGAAGAACAGGATGACCACCAGCACGAACAGTGCCAGAAGCAGGTTCTCCACAGAGCCGAAGTCCTTGGCCTTGTTGCCGCCGCCGAAGGAGTTGATGCCCACCGAGATCAGCGAAAGACCGATGGAAAGCACCACCGTGCCGGTGACCACCGGCGGGAAGAACCTGCGCAGCGGCTTCAGGAAGAAGCCCAGCACGCTTTCAAAAATACCGCCGATGATGGATGCGCCCATGATCGCGCCATAGGCCAGCACACCGCCGCCCATCGTGCCCACAACGCTGTTGAACACGCCGATAAAGCCGGAACTGGTACCCATGATGATAGGCACTGCGCCGCCCACGGGTCCGATGGTGAACAACTGCACCAGCGTAACGATGCCTGCCACGAACATGGCGCTCTGCAGCAGGGTGACCTGCAGGTCTGCAAACTCGCCGCCTGCAATGCCGCAGGCGCTGGTAATGATCAGCAGCGGGGTCAGGTTGCCCACGAACATGGCGCAGACATGCTGCAAGCCCAGCGGGATGGCCTGCCGCAGGGACATTTTGGCTTCAAACTGATAAGCCGCTTCTTCAAGCTTGACTTCCTTCAAAAATTCCACTCTCCTCAAGGTTTTAAAGGTTTATGCGGTTCGGATGCTTTGCAAAAAAGCGAAAATATTATAGCAAAATGCAGATAAGATGTAAAATAAGTATGACTTTTTATATGAAGAAATGCTGCATCCTTTAAGCGAACTTTTCTTCGGCAGACAAGCAAAAAAGCAGGACTTCCGCATGATTTGTCCAGCCCTTCCGGGTGGGCATCATACAGAATCCCCTGCTTTTTTCGTGCTTTTCTCTGTTTTTTGTGCGATACGGAAAAATTTGCGTTTCTGCGGTCAGAGCAGTCCATAATCCCGCAAACAGCGCGTCAGCCCTGCCTGTGTGGTGTCAAATACGATGCCCTGCGCCCGCAGCTTGCTGCAATCCATCGCAAGATTCCGTGCCCAGTCAGCTTCCTGAATATCGACCGTGATCCCCAGTGTCTCAGCAAACTGCCGGGCGGTCAGTACCATGTTTTCAGCGTTTTCACTGCCAAAGTTATAGACCCCGCCGGGCAGGGTCAGGGCAGCTTCCAGCAGTGCTACCGCCTGCCGGACATAGGTGATGCCCCGGAAGTCCCAGACAGAAAAGCGGACAGATTCTCCCCGCTGCGCCGCACGCAGAAGGTTCAGCGGCAGGTTGCCCCGGATGGGCAGCCGGTAGCCCGGCAGGTCGTACATCCATGTGGCGCGCAGCAATACGGCACCCGGGCAGAGCGCCTGCACCCGCTGCTCCATTTCCAGCTTGCCCTGCCCGTACACATTGGCAGGCTTTAACGGAATTGTTTCCGGCAGCGGGCCGGACTGCTCCACACCGGCATAGACCTGATCCGAGCTGAAAGCCACCAGCTTTGCGCCGATCTCAGCTGCCGCCCGGGCAAGCCAGACCGACAGTTCCACATTGGCGCGGTAAGCCTGCTCCGGGTGGCCGGCGCAGTAGCCGGTATCCGAAATGGCGGCAGTGTGCAGAATGACATCCGGGCGCTGCTGCAAAACAGCCTGCCGCACGGCGTCCTCCCCTGCTGTTGCCAGAAAGCCTTTAGGAAAGGTGCACAGTTCGTAATGCCCCGCCCATTGCTGCATCACGCGGGAACCTACAAAGCCGCCTGCACCGGTTACAAGGATCTTCTTCATTTTGTTCTCCCGCAATAAGGCATCAGATAAAAAATTCCAGCACGAACACCACGGCACAGCAGCCTGCAGCCACCTGAAACAGGCTTGCGCCAAACCATGCGGCAGCAATGCCGACTACCAGTGCAGCAGCACCTGCTGCCGGGCTCTGCGTTGCCTGAATGATGGCCGGAAAGGTCATCACAGCCAGCGTTACATAGGGCACATAGTACAAAAACGACTGGATGAAGCGGTTTTTGATCGGTTTGCGGATCAGCGTCAGCGGCAGGATGCGGATGGCATAGGACACCAGCGCCATGACCGCAATATAGATATAATTGTTATGCGTCATCTTCGTTTTCCTCCTGCCTGACCGGGAACAGCACCGCTGCTGCACCGGAGATCGCCACTGTCAAAAGGATGGTGCGGGTGCCTTCGGAGAGTGCCGAGATGCCCGGCAGATAGCTGCACAGAAAACTCAGCGCAAAGCTGATGACGACCAGCACCGCAACGATCCGATCCTTGCGGGCCGGCGGGATGATGATGGCCAGAAACATTCCGTAAAGTGCCACGCTCAGGGCGCTGACTACCCGCAGCGGCAGCAGGTTGCCCGCTATAATGCCCAGCGCCGTACCACAAGCCCAAGCCGGCGCTGCCAGCAGGATAGCGCCATAGGTATAGTACGGGTTCAGGTTGCCCGGGCGGGCGATAGTAATGCCGAACAGTTCGTCCGTGACATCATAGCCGATGAGCAGCCGATGCCAGAAGGGCGTTTCCGGAGCAAAGCGCTGTGCCAGTGCACAGCTCATCAGCAGATACCGCGCATTGGCGATTAAAGTAATGACCGCCACCTCAAAATAGGTGGCGTTTGCCATGATCAACGCAAATGCGGCATATTCTCCTGCGGAGGCATTGTTCAGCAGGCTGACAAGAAACCCCTGAAACGGCGTAAAACCCGCCTTGCGCGCCGCGATGCCCAACGAAAACGATACCGCAAAATAGCCCAGTGCAATGGGCACACCGTCCCGCATTCCGTCACAGAACACCTTACGGCTGAACTGATCTGCCCTTCCTGTTTGGACGAGCTGCGGCTCCAAAAGCCTCTGCTTCGATTCCATAGTTGATACTTCCCCTTTCCTATTTTGCAAACAACAGAATCTATTATACTCCCCTGCGGGCGGAGAAGAAAGAGGTTTTGGACTTTTTGTGTAAAATACTGCGGTCAAAAGACTTCGGGGGAGCGCTGATATAGGAGACGCTTTGAACGTTATGGCTTGTTTGATCGTGCCGAAAGATAAAAACACCCCGGAGGTTCCGTTTTCACGGACCCCTCCGGGGTGATGGCGCTATTGGAAATTACTCGAGCTCGGTAAGTCCGGATTCTTACTAAACAAATCTGTTTAGTGAATTTATCCTTGGATGTTCACTTTTCCATGAGATTGCCGTGGTAGATGTGGCTTGCCGATTTTTTAGTATCAGGATAGTATCACACAACCAGCGGGATCTCTGTGAATATTATAGCAGATATTTTTCCTAATATCAAATATTATTTGCTATCATCCCCTGCCATTGAACTTCCGCCAATCCCAAAGAACTTATCAAAGAAGCTCTTCAGCTTATCGATTACACCCTGTTTCTTCTGCGCACGGCCACCGCCGCCAAAGCGGGAAACAGGTGGCATCAGCTTATCAATGTCAGTGCCCACAGTTTTGATCTCGCCATCACGGAACGCATTGGCCAGATACTTGCGCGTCTCCGGCTCCTTTAGCTTTTCCTCTTGGATGATCTTTGTAAGCTCTTTCTCTCGCTGTTCGGACACAAAGGTATTCCACTCTGCCATCACGTCATCCACATCGTTGACCCCTGCAATAAAGGTTTCAATCAGTTGCTTTTTGCTGCGCAGTTCCGGGCTGGCATCAATCGCCTTGCGAATCGTGATGAGCACTTCTTTATCATCGCAATGGGTGTCATGGTACTTTTTGACCAGCATCAGAATGTAGTCAATGTTAATTTCGACCTGCCGAATCAGTTCCACCTCGAACACCACATCATCCGTGATGTCCTCTTTGGTTTCATCGTGCTTCTTGTTACGCCATTCATCCCGCAAATCCTGATAGCGGCCCAAATAGTCCTGTAAATCCCGTTCAGAGATCAGTTCGTTGCCCTTGAAATCATCAAAGGAGGACAGCAAGTTCCGCATCCGCAGCAGCGCACCAAACAGCACGATAAAGTCCTTCTGGTTCTGCTCTCCGACGATCTGCGGCTCTGTCAGCGGGAACTTCTGCGTCAGGTCATCGATCATGTCTGTATAACCCTGATGGTATTTTCCCTGCTCATCCATATAACCGTGGTAGTAGTCCGCATATTTGCGCAGCAGAACGATGCCGCCCGCATTTTTATCTCCAAACAGCGAAATTGCCGCATCCACCCGCTTTTGCAGGTTGCGGAAGCAGACGATATTGCCAAAGGTCTTGATGCTGTTCAAGATACGGTTCGTCCGGCTGAACGCCTGAATCAAACCGTGCATCTTCAGATTCTTGTCCACCCAAAGGGTATTCAGGGTTGTGGCATCGAAGCCCGTCAGGAACATATTGACCACGATCAGCAGGTCAAGCTCTTTATTCTTCATGCGGAGCGATACATCTTTATAGTAATTCTGGAACCGTTCGCCATCGGTCGAGTAGTTCGTGTGGAACATCTCGTTGTAATCCTGAATGGCTGCGTCCAGGAAATCCCGGCTGCTCTGGTCGAGGTTGGAGGTATCTTCCGGGTTTTCCTCGTCCAGAATGCCATCCGTTTCCGCTTCGTTGGCTCCATAGCTGTAAATGGTAGCAATGCGCAGCCGCTTGGTTGGGTCTTCCGCCATCTGTTTTTTGAACTCCTGATAATACAGCTTTGCCATCGGCACAGATGCCACGCAGAAAATCGAATTAAAACCGCTGACGCGCTGTTTTTGCTTGATTTCATCCACCGCACCACGCTGGGCAGAGGCCACCTCTGCCACATTCGTCAGCAGATTAAACTCATACGATTTGTCTCCCCGATAGGTTTTCTGGTCGAAGTGGTCGAGGATGTACTTTGTCACCAGAGAAATACGCTTGGGTGCCATGAACGCCTTTTCCCGGTCGATATCCCAAACCTGTTTATCGTCCATGTCTGGCTCTGCATCCATCGTCTTGATGTAATCCACACGGAATGGCAGCACATTCTTGTCGTTGATGGCATCCACGATGGTGTAGGTGTGCAGTTGGTCGCCGAACGTCTGCGCCGTGGTGAAATAGCGTGGATCAGTGGAGCTTCCTGCGTTGACTGCAAAAATCGGCGTTCCTGTAAAGCCGAACAGGTGGTACTTTTTGAAATTGTGGACAATGGCCTTATGCATATCACCGAACTGGCTGCGGTGGCACTCGTCAAAGATGATCACAACGTGCTTCTGATAGACTTCATGCCCCGGATTTTTCTTGATGAAGGTCGCCAGCTTCTGAATGGTGGTAATGATGATATGTGCTTCCGGGTTTTCCAACTGGCGTTTCAGAATCGTGGTACTGGTGTTGGAGTTTGCCGCTCCCTTCTCGAAGCGGTCATACTCTTTCATAGTCTGGTAGTCCAAATCCTTGCGGTCTACCACAAACAACACCTTGTCGATGTAGGGCAGCTGCGATGCCAGCCGTGCCGTTTTGAAGGAGGTCAGCGTCTTGCCGGAGCCAGTGGTGTGCCAGATGTAGCCGCCGCCCTCGATGCTGCCATACTTTTTGTAGTTGTTGGCGATTTCGATGCGGTTCAATATCCTCTCGGTTGCCGTGATCTGATATGGGCGCATCACCATCAGCATCTTTTCTGAGGTAAAGATGCAGTACCGGGTCAGCACGCTCAGGATCGTGTGCTTTGCAAAGAATGTCCGGGTAAAGTCGATCAGATCCGTCAGCACACGGTTATTCGCATCGGCCCAGTAGGAGGTAAATTCAAAGCTATTGCTGGTCTTTTCCTTTTTCGTCTTGCCGTGTTTGGCATCCTTGATGGCATTGTAGCGGGTGCTGTTGGAGTAGTACTTGGTATTTGTGCCGTTGGAGATCACAAAAATCTGCACATACTCATACAAGCCGCAGCCCGCCCAGAACGAATCCCGCTGATAGCGGTTGATCTGGTTGAACGCCTCCCGGATAGCCACCCCGCGCCGCTTCAGCTCCACATGAACCAGTGGAAAGCCGTTGACCAGAATCGTCACATCGTAGCGGTTATCATGCCGTGCGCCGTCTGCTTGTTTTACCTCATACTGGTTGATGACCTGCAGGCGGTTGTTGTGGATGTTCTTTTTGTCGATCAGTGTGATATTTTTGGAACTTCCATCATCCCGGTGCAATACCTGCACATTGTCTTCCTGAATCTTCCGGGTCTTTTCGGGAATATGCTCGTTGGGGTTGGCAATTACATCACTGAAAAACTGCCGCCACTCCGTATCGGAAAACTGGTAGTGGTTCAGCTCTTCCAGTTGACTGCGGAGGTTAGCAATCAGTTCATCCTCGGTATGCAGCGGCAGATAGGTATAGCCCTGCTCGCACAACAGCCGGATAAACTCTTTTTCCAGCTCTGCCTCGCTCTGGTAGCTGTCAGAGCGCACCTTGGAGGGTTCATAGGTGGCAACAACGGTATCTTCATTGGTAGCCGCAACGATATTGAAAAAGGACATTTTCACACCCGCCTTTTACTCATACAAACCTGCTTCTTCTCGTTCTACTCGAATATCTCGCAGTTTTCTTCCTTGATAAAGCCAATGCACCGGCCCTTGTAGCGGATAGGTCGTCTGCATGATTTTTTGAGCCAACGCAGAAAGCGAGTAGGCTTTACCCTGATACTCAATTTGCCTATCATCTTTTACTACGGCTACAACCTCAGGATGATTTTGCAGCACGACCTCTGCCCCCATCGGAATACCGCATTTAATAAATGAGAACGGGGCTTTGCGTTCTTTTGCTTCTTCCTGAATTTCAGCCGCAACTTCTTCGTCTGCAATCTCATGGCCTTCCGGGGTAAGGCGCTGCAGTTTGTCCATTGTGCCGCTTAATTTTGCAATGCTCTCCAAAAGCGCATAAGCATCCTCTTTTGTCATTGCATAAAACTCTTTTGTTCTTGTCTTGCCATCGAACGTATCAATAGCGCGCAAATCAGGATTCAAACGGTCGATCAGGCTATGCAGTTCTTTATCTTGTAGCGGAGTTGAAACATCGTAAGTAGCATATACCCGAAATGCAAACGGGATACACTCGCTCCGATTTAACTGTTTCAGTCGATTCTCGATATTGGTCGCATAGCCAATTTTTACATAATCCGGGAAAGAGGGATTTGTCAGGATATAAATTACACCAGCCTTTTTTGCTGCACTCACGTTGCAGCCACCTCCTTAAACGTCAACAATTTATCTCGATAATATTCATACTGTTTTTGTCTTGCTTTAATCTCTGCGGGCAGACCGCTTGTCAAATCATTGCAGATAGAATCAAACCGGTCAAGGATAGAAATAATCCGTTTCTGTTCCTCAATAGGCGGCACTGGCAGATTTATCTCTCCCAGTCTTTCTCCACTCACATGAGGAACGCCTGCGCCACGCTTCATACCGTTCAGTTCTATTTCTTTATTCTTAAGCACATAGTACAGATATTTCGGTATGGCAACTTCTTTCTTTACTTCATACCCAAAGCCATCCGTAATAAATATCGGTTCATCCCAGTAAGAAACAAATCCAGCAGATGCACCGCTTCGAGCCACTGCGACAATTTCGCCGATGTGGTTAGCGCGGTCAATATAATATGCCGGTTCTTGTCCTCCCAAAATCACGGGAATATTACCAGCTTTTTCGTTTTTCTTAGTGATATACTCACCACGAAAAACATTTGCAATCTCACTCAGCGGTAACATGGCATAGCCAAACACATACTGCAAGAGTTTAATCAGTGCTCTGCTCTGCTCTGCTCTGCTCTGCTCTGCTCTGCTCTGCTCTGCTCTGCTC
>ENA-OYYQ01000425-OYYQ01000425.1-human-gut-metagenome-genome-assembly--contig:-NODE-425-length-19864-cov-5.492150_pt1 | contig 19864 bp, 11 predicted proteins | sample MGYA00243252_ERZ653455 | MGnify/ENA primary metagenome ERZ653455 (study PRJEB26926, sample SAMN06164940) | human gut metagenome | biome: ENVO:00009003; feature: ENVO:2100002; material: ENVO:00002003...
TGGGGATGCTGGGCCTCTGCTTGAGACGGTTGTCGATATGCTCGATGAGCTGGGGCGTCCGGATGAGTATTTCGATTGCATTCAGGTTGCCGGTACCAATGGCAAGACTTCGACCACGCGTTTTTCGGCCGCCATCCTTCGTGGTGAGGGGTTAAAGACCGCGCTGTATACGTCGCCGCAGCTTGTGCACTATCCCGAGCGCATGGAGGTCGATGGGCGCGTCGTGAGCGATGAGGCGTTTGCCCGTGGCGTTTCTGCCGCCGTCGAGGCGGGGCATCGCGTGAATGCTCGTCGTGTGGCGGCGGGGGAGCGCGCCTATACCATCACACCGTTTGACCTGCTGACGGCTGCCGCACTGGTGGTGTTTGCCGAGGCTGCGGTGGACGTTGCCGTGCTCGAGGTCGGTATGGGCGGCCGTTGGGACGCCACGAGTGCGACCGATCCCGTCGCCGTTGCCATCACCGGCATCGGGCTCGACCACACGCGCATCCTGGGCGACACGCTCGAGGCCATTGCGGGGGAGAAGGCTGCGGTCATCAAGCCCGGACGTCTGGTTGTGCTGGGTGAGGGCACGCACGAGGCGAGCGTTCAGCGCGTGATGGATGCCCGTTGCCGCGAGTGCGGCATTGTGCCGCTGGTGGTGAGCCACTCCACGACCAAACTTCCGGAACACGTGGGCGATACGGTTGAGTTCAGCTGCACCACGCCGCGCGCGATTTATACGTCGAGCATGGTCAAGCCGGCCTACCAGCCGCAGAATGCCGCGTGCGCGATTATGCTGTGCGAGGGTTATCTGGGCCGCGAGCTCGACCATGACAAGCTCGATGCGTCGCTTATGGGCTGCCCCACGCCGGGTCGCTTTGATGTGCTGGGGACTAATCCGCTCAAGCTGATTGACGCCTGCCATAACCCCCAGAGCTGTGAGAACTTTGTGAGCGCGCTGGACGAGATCGATCCGTGCGTAGAGAATCGCCCCACGCTGCTGTGCGCCGCGCTGGCCGACAAGGATGTGGCAGGTATCGTCGATGTGTTGATCCCGGCCTTCCCTCGCGTGGTCGTGACGCAGACCGATTCCGATCGCGCCCTACCGGCGGAGGAGCTTGCTACCCTGGTGGATGCCGATAAGCTCGCGGGCGTGTACCCCAGCGTTTCCGAGGCCCTCGCCGCCTTCGATGCCTCGGGCGAGCCCTTCGTAGCCGCCGGCACCATCACCCTGGCCGGCGAAGTAGCCGGCCTGCTGCGCTAACCCATCCCCTCATCAGTTGCGGTGAAATAGGGACTGTTTTATGGGCTAGAAGCCTTATACAGTCCGTATTTCACCGCAACTTAGGTGGAGCCCGCTTACGAAATCATTTATGCCGCTTGACCTGTCGCATATTGCGTTGCCTCGCTGGTGAGGGGTACGCTCAGCCTAACTTGCAATCCGGACCAGTGCTGTGGTCCGTTGAGCCAGTCGGGAGGAACTATGAATAGAAGGCATGTCAACGCGGCGATCACTGCGGGCCTGGCCCTTAGCATGACGGTCGGTTCGGTGCCGCCACAGGCGTTTGCCGAGATGATGCAGGGCGATACCACCCAGGTCGTCGCCGAGCAAAGTGCTGACGCAACAACCGCGGACACCGGTAAAGCAACCTCGGAAGATCAGGCGGTCGACAAGATCGCCTCGCTTGCCGAGCAAACCGAACTTCATGTTGCCGAGGGCTCCGACGCAACGCTACCTCAAACCGTGGCGGCGACCTACGAGAGTGGCGCCACTAAGCAGGAAAACGTCACCTGGAAGCTGAACGGCGCCGATGCTCCGGCAACGTTGGCGCAGCTGCCTGCCGGCTCGTATGAGTTTGAGGGTACCGTCGACGGCGCCACCCAGACGGTCAAGCAGCGCGTGATCATCGAGGCCACCGCAGCGGATCCGGCCGCGGTTAATGCAGCCGAACCCGTGAGCTCAAACGAGGACCTGAAGATTGCGTCCGTTGATAGCACTCCAATTGTAAAAAAATATGTGGGACAGGGCTATGTTGGCGAAGAGTACGGCACCTCAGTCAATCTGACGCTGACAAATGGAACTAAAGCTACCGGCATGGTCAATTGGGACGAAGCCTCAAGGAACACTATCAAGACTGCTTCCGATGAATCGGAAGTGCCGATTCAAGGCTCCATTTCGTATATCAACATCGGTTCCATGGGCTATTCGCTTAGCGAGCCCTATTCCGTTACCGCCACGCTCAAGGTTTTTGTTCCCAGGTCTTCGAATTACATACAAAGCGTGACTACGTCGCCCGGCGTCGCGCCGTCTCTTCCTTCGACTGCTTATATATCCTATTCCGATAACTCGGGCTGTTCCTGCGATGTTGAGTGGGATGAGGTCTCCGAGGTAGACTATCAAAAACCTGGCTCATTTGTCGTTGAGGGACATTTGACATACTCGCGTTCAACTTTGGTGAGTTGCACGGTAAATGTCCGTGAAATCAAGTCTGTTCAAACCGAATTTGAATGCATGACGGCAGTAGGGATGTCGCCGTCTCTTCCGTACCAGGCAATGGTTACTTTCGATCAAAATGAATCCCAGCAAGTTCATATCAATTGGGATTCTGTCAATCCCGATTCGTACGCTCAACCAGGTACTTTTGTTGTTAAGGGCAGGCTCGATGGGCTTGACCGGCGCGAAGTTACTTGTACGGTTGCAGTGAAGGATGCCAAAGATTATTTTGACCTGGACTCGTTGACGTACGAACGTGTTGTTGGTGACGAATCGCCCCTTGACTCTGACGTGCACCTTAAGGTGACTCGACCAGACGGCGAGTACTGGTATAACTACCCTGTGAAATGGGACAATGCTGACGCCTCTCGATTCCAGACGGCTGGCACTTATGAAGTTACCGGTACTATCGGGGACTGCGGTGTTTCTTCTCTTGCTGGTCTAACGGTTAAGGCGAAGGTCGTCGTTAAAGAGGTTGCCTCTATTGCACAAGTTGCACCCATTGATACGCCAGTTGGCATCCGTCCTACAACGGGCTCAAGTGCCGGCTCCCTTCCATATACCGTTAAGGTGACTTTCACCGACGGGTCTACAGTTAATGGTGGCGTTACTTGGGATACAATCCTGGATTCCATGGTCGCGCAGGAGGGTTCCTTTACCCTCGGAGGCTCTATCATGTATAGCCGAAGTAAACCTGGCTCTCCGTCTATGCCGGTCTCGCTGGGCAGCGCCCATCGCGCCTCAATTAAGGTTAACGTTCGCGCCCTGCAGATGCCATCTGCGACTTCGGTAAGTACGCTCATTGGCGCGCAAATTCATATGCCGTATACCATTGAAGCAACGATGTGGAACGGTTCTCGTGGCAGCTATTCCGTCCAATGGCCTGCTATCAGCCAGAACACGTTGAACAAGCTGGGCCAGTCGACTATTACGGGTTATTTCTTGGGTTCGAATATTCCGGTAACAGCGACTATTAATGTTTGCGACCTTGCTGATGATGATCTGGGTAGAATCGCCTTCGTTCCTGGTGTCGGCCTCGTTAATTCTTACGGATCGAACCAGTTTTTGCTGTCGGACGGAAACTACTACAGCCTTTGGGGGGCTGGAGACTCCCTTTATACATGGGATGAGATTCCGCAGGACCTCAAAAACGGCAAACCGGGCGACTATGAGATAACCGGAACAATTACCGGCACGCTTGCAAGGGTTCGTGCGACCGCTACGTGTGGAGAGGTCAAGGGCATCAATCACTACAGTGAGGCTGGTCCGGCCCTCGTGCAGTCTTATGAAGACACGTATGTCATCTACCCTGGAGAGCAAATCAGTCTTGATAATACAACCGTCGATGGCATATTAAAGGATGGGACTAAGTTCTCCGGCCTAAAGATTAATTGGGATGAGTATGATAGTCATCCTTCGGAGAACTGCACCATTACTGGCAAAGTCGCGGGAACGAACATCCCGGCAACGATCCATGTGATCGTGACAGATAAGTGGAAGGCGGAGCTTGATACCATTAAGGTTCTTAAAGGACATGATGGTTCAGAGCTGCTTCCGACTAGTGTTTACCTGGTGAGCCCTGATGTCGAAGACCATCCAAGCTATCACTCCAAGTACGCTTCCGTGACATGGAACACAGAGGGGTTTGACTGGAGTCAAGGCGGAATCGTTTCGGGCACTGCTCAGCTGTCTTACTATACGGGCAGCAATAGCAGTGTTGTGGATATTTCCGTAACTGCAAATGTTCAGGTTGTGAATAGGGCTACATCTGTTCAGGGCGGAACGGTGTGGACCGTGCCTGGCACTGAGCCCGTTTTGCCGAACTCTCTTGAGGTCGTCTACGATAACGACATGTCTACTGGCCCACAGCGCGAGAATGTCACGTGGGATGAAGTTTCCCCCGATGCATATGCTAAGGATGGTTCGTTTAAGGTCAAGGGTAAGCTTTCGGGTGGTGCGGAAGCAACGGTTACCGTTGATGTCTGCTCTATTACGTCCATGAGTGTTCCCGAGCGCATTACTACTGTCAGTGGAGTCATACCTGAGCTGCCGTGGGATATTAAGGTGACCACGAGCGACAACAATGTGAGAGACGCTTGGATTCAGTGGGACGAGGTCCGCGCTCAGAGTTATACCGGAGAGCCGGGTAAGGTTTCGACGGTCACCGGTAAGGTAAATGCTTACGGCCTTGATCGATACAGTGATAGCGCCTACACCGGTGTCACCGTCCAGACTAAGATCGTGATTGCTGGTGTCGAGAAAGCTTTCGACAATGGCGAGACTGCCGTAACAACCAAGGTCGGTACCGTTCCGGCGATGCCGTCCGTGATGGCGGTTGAGCTGAGCGACGGTTCCGTTTCGAATGCAACCGTTGAATGGGATCCGATTGCCCCCGAGAAGTATGAGAAGCCTGGTACGTTCTATGTGACCGGTCACGTGGTTGGCTTTGATAGCGCTGCTGTTATGGCGCTTGTGGACGATGAGGGCCAGAATGTTGGCGTTGATGAGAATGGTGTCGTAACCGCCAAGGTGACGGTTGCCGATAAGAAGGCGGAGAAGGTTGCGCTGCAGCCGCAGGCCGTTGTGATTAACACGACGGTTGGTTCGACGCTGACACTGCCTAAGTTCGTTAATGTCATTTACTCTGACGGCACCTTCACAGCACACAGCCAATACGATGGCACCGAAATCACGGAGTGGACCGACACCGACGGCCTCGACATCACCGAGCCCCTCGCCAAGACCGGCACCTACAAGCTCGTTGGCAAGCTCAAGGACATCGACAATGTCAACGCTATCGTGTACGTCAACGTTCGCGAGGCGCCGCGGACCATCACCAAGCTCGAGGCCAAGTCGTTTAGCGTGGCCAGTGGCACGTCCAAGCAGGACCTGTACCAGCAGATGCCCAAGCAGGTTGTGGCGACGTATTCCGACGGCTCAACCGATCTGCTCGACATTGACACGTGGGACCTTTCCGAGGTTACGGATGAGCTGCTCAACGGAACCGGTATCGTCCAGATCACGGGCACGGTTAAGGCGAACGGCTCCAAGGTGACCTGCAGCGTGACCGTGGTGGATCAGGATGCCGAGACGCCCGATCACATCGTGCCGATCGAGGACATCCAGATTGCAGACAACGCCAAGGTCGCGGACTTGATGGGCATGCTGCCGTCCACGGTGACGGTGGTCATGAAGGACGGCACGACCACGGCGGAGACGCCCGTTAAATGGACGCAGGTCGACAGCCTGGGCCGCGCAGGCAACGAGTTTACGGTTACGGGCCTGACGGACAACGGTATGACCGTGACCGTCAAGGTTAAGGTTACCGCTCATATCGTGAGCCTGGATCCTGCCAAGGGCATTGAGGTCGAGCGTGATACCAAGGCCGCGGATGCGCTTGCCAAGCTGCCTTCGACCGTTACGGCGGTTTACTCCGACGGCTCTGACGCTGAGGTCGACGTTACGTGGAACACCGAGGACCTGGGCGACAATGACTTTGCCAAGGAGGGCAAGGTTACCGTTAAGGGCTCGGTCGCTGGAACCGACCAGAAGGCGGAGTGCACCATCAAGGTCGTCAAGCCGCTGCGCGAGATTCCCGACCACCTGGCTGGTACCGTTGACGCCGTGACGGTCGACGACGGCGCGAAGCCCGAGGCTGTTGTGGCTGCGCTGCCCAAGACCGTTAAGGTCGCCATGAAGGACGGCTCCGAGGTCGACTCGAAGATCGACTGGACCGCTCCCAAGGAGACCCTCACCATTAAGAATGATGGCACGAGCGTTGTCATTACGGGCAAGACCGCGGTCGGCAACTTTGACGTCAAGGCTACGGTCAACTTGGTGCCGGTTGTTGAGAGCATCTCCGACGTTAAGCTTTCGGTTGCCCGCAACACGGCTGTCGATGACATCGCGCTGCCGGCTCAGGTGACCCTCAACATGTCCGACGGCTCGAAGAAGGCTGCCACCGTCACGTGGGATAAGGCTCCGCTCACGGCGGATGCTCTGAGCAAGCTGGGCGACATCGCGCTTGAGGGCGCGGTCGAGGGCACGTCCGTCAAGGCTACTTGCACGGTGACGGTTGTAAAGAGCGATGCCGAGATTCCGGCGTCCGTTAAGCCTGTCGCGGACGTTAATGTGCCCGAGGGCTCGTCCGCCGATGTCGTGCGTGATGCGCTCAAGGACGTCAAGGCGACCGTGCTCATGAAGGACGGCAAGACGACGGCGAAGTCTGAGATTACGTGGACTGAGGTCCCTGTTGCTGCCGCCACTTATGGCAAAACCGTTGTCGCCAAGGGCGTCACCGTGATCGGCAACCTGCCGGTCGAGGTCGTCGTTACCTCCACGACGACGATCAACAAGGTAGCCGAGGCGCCGCAGATTACGGTCGAGCGCGACGTGAAGGCCGATACGGTTACGGGCCAGCTGCCTAAGACCGTTGGCGTGACCTATACCGACGGCCATGCGGACACGGCTTCGGTCACATGGAACACGGACGGCCTGGACAAGCAGCTTGCCGCCGTTGGCGGGCACGCGATTGAGGGCACCGTTGAAGGCACGACGCTCAAGGCCACTTGCAAGCTGGTTGTCGAGACGCCCAAACGCGAGATTCCCCATCACGTGAAGAGCGGCAGCCTGACGCTGGAGCAGCCGGTGCTCGATGGCGCGTCTTCTGAGGATGTTGCCAAGGCGCTCGCGGGCCTCAAGGCGACCGTGATTATGGCCGACGGTAAGACCGAGGTTGAGTCTGCCATTACGTGGGCCGATGTGCCCGCGGCCGATATCGCCACGACAGGTAAGACGCTCACGGTGCACGGCACTACCGAGCAGGGCGGCTTTGCGGTGACGGCGACCGTTGCGGTCAAGCCGGTCATTAAGAGCGCGTCGCTTGCCGAGGGTACTGGCGTCATTGCTGCCAAGCGCGACGATAAGGTCGCGGGCGTTGTGGCTCAGCTGCCCAAGCAGGCGAGTGTGACGTATTCCGACGGCTCTTCCAAGGACCTGGGCATCACGTGGGATACGAGCGCATTGACCCAGAAGGCGCTCGGCGAGCTCGGCGACATTGTCGTTGCGGGTACCGTGAAGGACGAGACCGGTTCTGCCACGGTGACGGCTACCGTTACCGTGTCCGAGAAGGACTCCAACATTCCCGTGACGGCTGGCACGCTTGAGGCCGTTGAAATCTTTGAGTTCAGCTCGCCCGATGAGGTACTGAAGGCGCTGCCCAAGAAGGTCGCCGTGACCATGAAGGACGGCAGCCAGAAGGATTACGTCATCGACTGGGAGGACGTACCCGCGCTTGGCTGGGGTGCCGACGATGTGACCGTGACCGGTAAAGTGCACGGCACGGAGCTGACGGTCAGCTGCGAGGTACGCGTTAAGCCGCGTCCGGAGGCTGACGGCATGGTGATCGTTGACCAGAACGGTAAGGCCACGACCGCCGAAACCACGCTCAAGGTCGAGCGCGGCAAGGAGATTGACCTGGCCGCCGCAGCAAGCAATGCGGCCGCTGGCGCGTTGCTGCGCGGTCCCGTGACGTGGACCTCGTCCGACCCGACCATCGCTACGGTGGAGAACGGTAAGGTCAAAGCCCTCAAGAACGGTACCGTCGTCATTACGGCGACGATGGATGTTAACGGCGGGGCTGTTGCGATCTCGCTTGCTGACGATGGTCCCGACGCTGAGGCGCCGGCCGCCCAACAGTTCACCGCTTCGGTGACCGTTGAGGTTGTTGAGCCGGTCGTTGAGCAGAAGCCGACGGACGGCAAGGACAACGGTGGCAAGTCTGATGCCAAACCGGCTTCGGATGCGAAGAAGGATGGCAAAAAGACTGCTACCGGAAGCCTGGCCCAGACGGGTGACAACACGGTCGTGACCGTCGCCGCACTGGGCGGAACCGGCCTGCTGGCGCTAATCGCCGCCGCGATCGAAAAACTACGCCATCGCGCTGAGTAGCGCAGAGCTCATAGAGCCCTAAGGCACATGAAGGCCTCCCGTTCCTCGTAAACCACGAGTGCCGGGAGGCTTTTCGTTTGGGTGTCCTACGCCTTAGAGTGATTTGCTCGCCACGAAATGGGCCCATCTACTACGTTTTACCGGTAACCCTCAACCACGCCGAGAATTGCGAAATCAAAACCGCAGGTAGAAGGCTTGCCATTTTTCAAAAAAGACCCGCATGGTCGACCCATGCGGGTTAAACGTAGTAGATAGCCCGTTTTCGTGGCGCGGCGTTAGCGGAATGTGACAAAGGGACTGTCCCTTTGTCACATTGGCTAGTCTAGGCGCGTCGGATCGTGGGGGTAGGCATTGAGAATCTCGACGCCGGTCTCGGTCACGAGGGCCAGGTCTTCGATGCGGACGCCGGTGCGGCCGGGTAGGTAGATGCCCGGCTCGATGGAGAACGTCATGCCCGGCTCTATGACCTGCTCGTTGACGAGCGAGACGTCGCCCGGCTCGTGGTCCTGTAAGCCGATCGAGTGGCCCAGGCGATGCGTAAAGTATTTGCCGTAGCCAGCGTCCTCAATCACGTCGCGTGCGGCACGGTCCAGGTCGCACATGCGCACGCCCGGTGCGATGAACGCCTCTGCGGCCTCGTTCGCGCGGCGCACGATGTCGTAGATGCGCGCCGTCTCCTCGTCGGGCTCGCCCCAAAAGAACGTGCGCGTCATGTCCGAGCAATAGTTGCGATGGCGACCGCCAATGTCGAACAACACCACGTCGCCACGCTTGAGCACGGTGTCGTCGGGCTCGTGGTGCGGGTCGCCGGCGTTGGCGCCAAAGCTCACGATGGGCGGAAAGCTAAAGCCGGCGCAATCATGCTTGCGGTAGAGGCCGAGCATCTGGTCGGCAATCTCGCGCTCGGTCACACCCTCGTGAACAAGCTTAATCGCGTCGGCCATTACGGCGTCATTGGTGGCCGAGGACACGCGCATGAGCTCCTGCTCGGCAGCGTCCTTGTAGGTACGGGCAGCAGTCACGGCAAAGTCACCCAGGAAGAACTCGCTCGCGGCATGGCGCTCCATGAGGGGCATCAAAAAGCCCGAGCGCATGACGGTATCGATGCCGAGCGGCTTGGTCGGATTGACTTCGCGCGCGATAGCATCGGCCACGACGTCGGTATCGGTGTGGTAGGCGACGCGGGCATTGTCGTATTCGGGCAGCTGATGCAGTGCGTTGACGAGAATCACCGGCTCGGTATCGCGCGCGAGCAACACGCCGCAAAAACGCTCGAACATATCGGCATAAAAGCCGGTCAGGTAGTAGATCGACCACGGGTCGTTTACGAGCAGCTGCGCGCCGGGGTGCTGAGCCTCGAGCGCATCGAGCACGCGCGCCACACGCTGGTCATCGACATGTGCCATGAAACATCCTTTCGTTAGGGTGCCACCATGGTATCCCATGCCCGGCACATGGGGACGTTCCTTTTATGCCGGCACCTTGGGACACTCCTTGGCATGATTTTTCTGGGACGGCAGGCAAGAGTAGCCAAAAGAGCCCCGTCTCATATGAGCTGGTTTCAAAAGTATGGCGGATTACGGGGCTGGATAGGATTTGGCTGACCATGACCGAAATAGCAGGATTAAAACCGCAGGTAGACGGCTTGGTGAAAGTCGAAAATTGCCGTTGTGATTGGGGATTCTCGATTGAGCCCCGTAAACCGGGGTAGTTTTGAAATGGCGCAAATTCGATAGCAGCCGAGAGGGTACTTTTGCTACCGAAGGGAAGGGGACGGGGTAGCTAAAAAGGGCCCCGTCCCAAATGAGCTACCTAGGCTTGGCCGATGTCCATGCTGGCGATGAGGTTGATGTTGGTGTCTAGGAGGTTGGGGAGGATCACGCCGCCCATGCGGATGGGGGCGTTGACCACCACGCCGCGAATGAGGTCCATGGCCTGGGCATGGAGTTCCAGCGGGATGGCTTCGGCCGTGCACACGGGCAGCAGCGCCTCGTCACCGCCGGATACGGCCACGGTAGTGGTTAGCACGCGCATGGGGCAGGTGAGTTCCTGGTGCGCGAACGTATCGCCGCGCAGGCAGCTGTTGCCGGTCACGGATCGCACCTCTACCACGGCGCCGTCTGCGCTGCGCTCGACCTCCACGGTCAGAAGGCACTCGGATGGGCAGGTGGTGCAGTTGAACTGCAGCGTTTCGATCGCGTTCGTGCTCATGGGCCTACGCCTCCTCGACGGGATCGACGGACAGGACAATCTCGCTGACACCCAGGTCGAGTGCGCGTTGAATCACCTTTGTCGGCAGCGGGAAGCTCTCCATTACGCTCGGTTTAAACGGGCGGACCTTGCCTGCAAACAGCTCCTCGTCGCCTGCCAGGATACGTACGCGGGCGGCATCGACCGGTCGGCGTACGCGGAAGTTGAGCTTAGTGAGCCCGACGGTCGTAATGCGGCCCGGCAGTGCGTAGCCTGCGATGCCGGCGGGGGAGACCGTGAGCTGGCAACCCGTGCCCGCGGCGTTTGCCCCTGCGTCGCCGCCCAACGCCCACGCCGCCGCAGCCGCACCGGCACGCTCGGACTCGGTCGTCACATTATCGGCCAGGTCGTGCACGTGCAGCACGTTGCCGCAGGCAAATATGCCCGGTACACCCGTCTGCAGACTTTGGTCCACCACGGCGCCGCGCGTACGTGGGTCCAGCTCCACGCCCGCGGCAACCGAAAGCTCGTTCTCGGGAATCAGACCCACCGAAAGCAGCAGCGTGTCGCACGGAACAATGCGCTCGGTCCCCGGAATGGGTGCTAGATGCTCGTCGACCTGGCTTACCTCGACGGCCTCCACGCGATCGTGACCGATCACGCGCGTCACGGTGGTCGACAGATGCAGCGGAATGCCAAAGTCGTCCAGGCAGTTCTTGACGTTGCGGCGCAGGCCGTTGGCGTACGGCATGAGCTCGTACACGCCCTCGACCGAAATCCCCTCGAGCGTGCAGCGGCGCGCCATGATAAGCCCGATGTCACCCGAGCCCAAAATGACGGCACGCGAGCCGGGCTTGAGGTTTTCGATATTGATGTATCGCTGCGCCAGGCCCGCCGTAAACACGCCGGCGGGACGGCTGCCGGGGATCTTGATCTCGCTGCGCGTGCGCTCGCGGCACCCCATGGCAAGGACGACCGCGCGTCCGGTGAGCTGCAGCATGCCGGCGGGGCTCATGAGCGTGACGGTATGGACTGCGGTGGCTCCCGCACCCTCGCTCGAATCGATCCCAATCACCATGCTGTCCAAGAACAGCGCAATGTCGGTCGCGCGTACCTGATCGATAAAGCGCTGCGCGTACTCGGGACCGGTGAGCTCCTGCTTAAAGTGCGAAAGGCCAAAACCGGGGTGGATGCACTGGCGGAGGATTCCGCCCAGATGCTGCTCGCGCTCCACGATGGCCACGTGGGCGCCGGCCTTTTGCGCGGCAAGCGCAGCCGCCATGCCAGCAGGCCCGCCGCCGATGACGACCACGTCGAAGGCCTGCGTCGACACCGACGCTACAGCTCCGGCCTCCGCGCGTCCGTCGCGCATATCAAACGTTGCCATCCTAGCGCGCCCCCTTCAGCGGTCCCTCAACCAACCAAGATCCGGTATCCTCCAACAGCACCTCGCTGGGGTCGCAGCCCAGCTCGCGCGCGATGATCGCCACCACGCGGCTCTGGCAAAAGCCACTCTGGCACCGACCCATGCCGGCCCGGCAGCGGCGCTTGACGCCTTCGACCGAAACCGCGCCCGGTTGGCGTCGAATCGCGGCCACGATCTCGGCCTCGGGCACCGTCTCGCAGCGGCAGACGATCTGCCCCCACGCGGGGTCGGACTCGATGAGCTCTTCTTTGCGCGTAAGTGGCGCGCGGTCAAAGTCGTCGGGCGCGCGGCGAATCGGGTCCCAATCGTCCCGTTCGCGCAGGGGCACGCCGGCATCGCGCAACACCTGTTCCATACGCTCGGCAATGGCCGGCGCGCTCGCCGCACCCGGCGACTGAATGCCTGACGCTTGGAACAGCTCCGGCACCACGGCCGACTGCCCAATAAAGAAGTCGTTCGTTCCCTGAATGACCGGACGACCGCCGGCAAACGCGCGCACCACACGGCGCGTGTCCAGATCGGGCACCAGCTTGCGCGCGCCGCTCAGCAGCGCGTTCACATCGCTCGCATAGGTCTGCGTGTCGCCAGGCTCGCGCACCGCGGCCGTCGCGGTAATCACAGTGTTGCCGTGTACGGTGCCCGTGACGATAACGCCCTTGGAAACCGGCGTGGGAACGGGATAGAGCGGCATGAGCACTCGCGGCTCCTTGTCCAGCACCACAATGTTGCCCTGGCGCCAGACCATCTGAAACTCCTCGGCGCCCGCCATATGCGAGATGTCTGCGGCACCGTTGCCCGCGGCGTTAATCAGGTAACGGCAGCGCACGTCTCCGGCGGGCGTTACCAGCGTAAATCGCGCGCGGCCCTTGTCGTCGGCGGCAGCGCCCCCGTCAACGCCGCCGGCGACTTCAATCGCCTCCACCGGCGCGGAACGCATAAACGTCACGCCGTTGGCAACGGCGTTTTCCAGCGCGGCGATGGCCACTTCAAACGGGTCGACGTAACCGGTCGAAGGGCACCACAGCGCGCTCGTTGCCTCGGCGCTCGCGCGCGGTTCCAGCTCGTGGATGTGCTCGGGGCCGATAATCGACAGCTCGGGCACGCCGTTGGCAAGGCCGTTCTGGCGCAGCTTCTCCAGGTGAGCGCGGTCTTCATCGTTGAAGCCCAGTACCATCGACCCGGTGCGGCGGAACAAAAAGCCTAGCTCCTGGGCCCACGTGCCATATAGCTCGCAACCGCGGGCGTTGACCTGCGCCTTGACCGTGCCCGGCGCCGGATCGTAGCCGGCGTGCACCAAGCCGCCGTTGGCCTTCGAGGCGCCCAGCGCGATATCGTTGGCAGCCTCGACCACGCAAATGGACAGTTCAAATCGCGCGAGCTGCCGCGCGATGGCGCATCCGGTGATGCCCGCGCCGACAATCGCGATATCAAACGTTTCTGTCACAGTGCCTCCCAGACGAGTTGACAGGCCGTCAATAAGACTATCCTACGGTCTGCATACCTCCAGCGCAGCGGCAATGCGGCGAACAGCCCCGCAACACCCGCCAACGGCAGACGAGGGGAGACCCGGCAACGTCGGCAACCTCGTATGCCACCTTCGGTGTCCGAGATTTGTCTCAATCTGTAACATCTGGGACTGTTTTTGCCGAGTTACTGTTACAGATTAAGATATTCGGTGCGGACGGCTTTCTTTGTCTCAATCTGTAACAGTTAGCTGATGATTTGGGTTCTAGATGTTACAGATCAAGACGAACCTTCCGGCGGATTTTGAATGTCTCGATCTGTAACAGTTAGACGAGGGTTTGGGTCCCAGATGTTACAGATTGAGACGTTAGTCTGGCGGCCCCTCCGTTTGTCTCGATCTGCAACATCTAGACCCGGATTCCGCTCCCACCTGTTACAGATTGAGATGTTTGTGTCCGCGCTAGCCCCGCCCCTAGCCGTGGTCCCATATAAACAAACCCCGTGGTAAACTTGACCGGACTGTTAATAATCCGAAAGGTACCCGTAATGTCCAAGTACATCTCCGAGCTCATGTCGCCGCAGCTTATGGGCGTCGTCTATGCCTTCGTTGGCTTTATCATCGCCCTGTATGTGCTGTCGGTCGTCTATGTGTTCATCGACGCTCGCCGCCGCGGCGCCAGCGCCTACGTGGCATGGGGCATCATCGCCCTCATCCCGTTTGTCGGCCTCATTGCCTACCTGGTCCTGCGCCCGCACTCCTACGCGTCCGATCGCGAGGAGCAGGAGCTGGACATGGCCCTGCGCGAGCGCCAACTTGCCCAGTACGGCACCTGCCCGCAGTGCGGCGCGCCCATCGAGAAGGACTTCGTTGTCTGCCCGGTGTGCGATACCCAGGTTCGCAACGTATGCCCCAGCTGCCATCGCCCGCTCGATGCGCACTGGAAGGTCTGCCCCTACTGCCGAACTCGCATCCAGTAACGCATCCATCGCCGGGCCGGCTGCAAGCAACGGGCGTGCTGCAAGCCACGCGCGCCCCGCAGCCCCGACCCCCACACGATGAAGCATGCGTAGAAAATCGCCCGCCGTGCCATTAAGGTGCGGCGGGCGCTTGTATACCAAGGCAACCTGCCTATAATGATGCAAGTTAAAACGCCGAGCGCATCGCACGCACTTGCATCAGGCATCCGAGAGGAGAAAACATACCCATGAAGGCACTCTACAATGACGGTTCGGTGGCCGAGCTCCCGCAGGACGAGGTCACGCACGTCATCCGCCACTCCGCCGCGCACATCATGGCGCAGGCCATCAAGCGCCTGTACCCCGAAGCCGACTTTGCCTACGGCCCCGCGACCGACAACGGCTTCTACTACGACGTCGACCTGCCCGAGGGCGTCAAGATCAGCGAGGACGACTTCCCCGCGATCGAGGCCGAGATGAAAAAGATCGTCAAGGAGAACCTCAAGTTCTCCGTGTACGAGAAGCCCCGTGCCGAGGCCATCGCCCTTATGGAGGAGCGCGGCGAGAAGTACAAGGTCGAGCACATCGGCGACCTGGATGACGACGCCCGCATCACCTTCTACCAGCAGGGCGACTACATCGACATGTGCGTCGGCCCCCACATCTGCTACACCAAGGCCCTCAAGGCCTTTAAGCTCACCGGCGTCTCGGGCGCCTACTGGAAGGGCGACAAGGACAACAAGATGCTCACCCGCATCAACGGCGTCGCCTTTGCCACCAAGGAAGAGCTCGACGAGCACATGCATATGCTGGAGGAGGCTAAGAAGCGCGACCACCGCAAGATCGGCCGCGAGATGGATCTCTTTATGATGCGCGACGAGGCCCCCGGCTTCCCGTTCTTCCTGCCCAACGGCATGATCCTTAAGAACACGCTGCTGGACTACTGGCGCGAGATCCACCACAAGGCCGGCTACGTGGAAATCTCCACGCCGCTCATCATGAACAAGCAGCTGTGGAAGACCTCGGGCCACTGGGACCACTACAAGGACAACATGTACTCCACCGTCATCGACGACGAAGAGTACTGCATTAAGCCCATGAACTGCCCGGGCGGCGTGCTGGTGTACGCCTCCAAGCCGCACTCTTACCGCGAGCTGCCCATCCGCGCCGGCGAGATTGGCCTGGTGCACCGCCACGAGCTGCGCGGCGCCCTGCACGGCCTGTTCCGCGTGCGCTGCTTTAGCCAGGACGACGCCCACCTGTTTGTGCGTCCCGACCAGCTGACCGACGAGATCGTGGGCGTGGTCAACCTCATCGACTCCGTGTACCAAAAGTTTGGCTTTAAGTACCACGTTGAGCTTTCCACCCGCCCCGAGGACTCCATGGGCTCTGACGAGGACTGGGCTCGCGCCGAGGAGGGCCTGCGCACCGCTCTGGAGCAGCTGCACATGGACTACGAGGTCAACGAGGGCGACGGCGCCTTCTACGGCCCCAAGATCGACTTCCACCTGGAGGACTCGCTCGGCCGTACTTGGCAGTGCGGTACCGTCCAGCTCGACTTCCAGATGCCGCTCAACTTTGACCTGGAGTACGTGGACGCCGACGGTACCAAGAAGCGCCCCATTATGCTGCACCGCGTGTGCTTTGGCTCCATCGAGCGCTTCATCGGTATTCTGATTGAGCACTTTGCTGGCAAGTTCCCCACCTGGCTGGCTCCCGTGCAGGTCAAGGCCCTGCCCGTGTCCGAGAAGAGCCGCGACTACGCCCACGAGGTGTGCGCCAAGCTGGAGGAGGCCGGCATTCGCGTTGTCTGCGACGATCGCGACGAGAAGATCGGCTACAAGATCCGCGAGGCCCGCAGCATCGACCGCGTGCCCTACATGCTCATCCTGGGCGAGAAGGAGGTCGAGGCCGGCAACATCTCCGTCCGCGATCGCTCCAACGAGACCGTTCAGATGAGCGTCGACGAGTTTGTTGCCAAGGTGCTCGAGGAGATCAAGACCCGCGCTTAAGGCAAGTAACACAACAATTAACAAAGGCGACCGTCCACAAAGGGCGGTCGCCTTTTTTCATACGTAAATAAGAAAAGCCGCTGGTTGAGCGGCTTTTTTTGTTGCACAAAAAGGTACAGGTTTTTGTAGAGGGGTATGGAGATGTATCTACTGGCAGTACAATTTGCGCAATCTGGGCAAACGCGGATTAATTGCTCGTATAATGTCGTCTGTCGAAAGATACAAAAACCTGTACTTTTGCGACTGCGCCTGCTGCGAGCGAGAAGCCTGTTCTAAACGCCCCTGCATTTGCGTGCATCGCAAAGCCAAAAGAGGGGGCGAGAACATGGGACAGACGGCACGGCGCCAAGAGCAGCTGCCGGGCGCATTTAACGGCGCCACCACCAGCAGCCAACACGGTCGCGTCCGCTGGTATCTGGTCCACACCCCCAACGGAAAAGAGCGCGAGACCTGCGAAAAGGTCCGCAGCATTATCCCGCACAACCTTATGCAGGACGCTTTTGTGATGCACAAGGAGTTCTGGTTTAAGCGGGACGGCGCATGGTCGCTCCAAACCAAACCCATGTACAAGGAATATTTCTTCGTCGCCACGCACGATGCCGCCGCGCTCGATAGGGCTTTGGCCCAGTTGAGTTTTGGCTGTCGCATCGCCGGCAGTAGGGAGCGGGCGTACATGCCCATGCCGGACGATGCGCAGGACTGGTACCGCAGCGTTCTGGACGGCGACGGTGTGGTGCGCAACAGCGTTGCGCGTATAGAAAACGGTGTATTGCATATAGAGCAGGGTCCTTTGGTGGGGCAAGAGGCCCGCGTCAAAAAGATCGACCGTCATAAACGTTGGTGCTTGGTAGATGTGGGCGAGGGTGACTCCACTTTTAGGGAGCTACTACCGCTCGACGTTCCCAGCAAAACGTAAGGGAGACGTTGCACCAGCTCTTCGTTCGCATTTTTGAATTTACCGATTGGGGGATCCCTGGGGAACGGGGACGTAAGTTTGACTGTGGCTGCTAAAGAAGTAACAGAGAGCAATGCGCCCGCAGGGGCGGCGCTCATTGCTCAGGCCATGGGTCGGCGCGAGGGCGCCGGCCGCTACAGGGCCATGCAATCCATCATGGACTGGGACCGTTCGCGCCTGGCCTACCGGGCCATAAAGCGCGCGTTCGACATCGTGTTCAGCGGTGCCGTGCTCGTCGTCATCGCGATCCCCAGTCTGTTGCTCGCTGCGCTCATCCGCCTGGAGAGCGAGGGCAGCCCATTCTACAGCCAAATCCGAGTAGGGCATACCCGCCCCGACGGCAGCCTGACGACCTTCCGCATGTGGAAGTTCCGCTCCATGTACAGGGACGCCGACGAGCGCCTCGCCGACCTCAAGGAGCAGAACGAGATCGCCGGAGCCATGTTCAAGATGAGGGACGACCCGCGCGTCACCAAGATCGGCAAGTTCATCCGCAAGCACTCCATCGACGAGTTCCCGCAGTTCCTGAACGTGTTCATGGGTCAGATGTCTGTCGTCGGCCCGCGCCCGCCGCTGCCCAACGAGGTCGCGGAGTATACCGAGTACGACCTGCAGCGCTTGGCTGTTAAGCCGGGCATTACCGGCTGGTGGCAGGTGACTGACCGCAACGATACCGACTTCGACGGCATGGTCCGCCGTGATTTGGAGTATATCGCCAAGCGTGGCGTGATCACGGACCTGAAGATCGTGGTGCTCACGGTCGTCGAAATCATAACGGGGGGGGGTGCCTGCTAGAGGCATTTCCCGAGACTTTTCCGTTGGCGGGGTGCTAGCCCATGCCTAGGAAACCTACCGGGACCCTCTTCTATCGCATATGCAAGAGAACGTTCGATATAGCCTTCAGCGCCGGGTGCGCCGCGGTGCTGGCGATTCCCATGGCCGTTGTCTGTGCCGCGATCTGCGTGGAGTCCCCGGGCTGCCCGGTCTACACGCAGGAGCGCGTGGGCAGGGGAGGCCGGGTGATTCGCGTGCTTAAGCTTCGCAGCATGGTCTCTGATGCAGGTGATGTGCAGAAGTACCTGAGCCCCGAGCAGCTGCACCAGTGGGAGGTCGAGCGAAAGGTCGACGACGACCCACGCATCACAAAGGTTGGCAAGTTCATCCGCAAGTGCTCCATCGACGAGGTGCCGCAGTTCCTCAACGTGCTCAAGGGTGATCTGTCGGTCATCGGCCCGCGCCCCATCACGCGCGACGAGCTGGAGCAGCACTTCACCGACGAGGAGAAGGAGGAGCTGCTGAGCGTCACCCCGGGCATTACGGGCCTGTGGCAGGCCACTGATCGTAACGCCGCGACATTTGAAAGCGGCTTGCGACAGAAGATCGAGCTCCGTTATGTGCGGAACCGTTGCTTCCGTATGGATTGGAAATGTTTCATGGGCACCTTCGGTGCCATGTTCGGGAAAAGGAGGACCGGGCGATGACGAAGGTTTCCCTTGTGATTCCGACCCTCAATGCTGAGGGCGATATCGAGGGGCTGCTCAATTGCATATATCGCCAGACCTGTCGTCCCGATGAGGTTATTGTCGTCGATTCGAGCTCTTCCGACCGTACGGTCGATATCGTTAAGACGTTTGAGTGGGTTCGCTTGATCAGTATCGAGCGTTCCGAATTCAATCACGGTCTCACTCGCGATATGGCGCTTAGGGAATCCATTGGGGATATCGTCTGCTTTATGACGCAGGATGCCGTACCCGCTGACGAATTCTACATTGAGAACCTTATTGCCCCCATTCTTAACGATTTCCGCGTGGTGGTTTCATCCGGGCGCCAGCTTCCCAAGGATGACGCGCGTAGGTTCGAACAACTCGTCCGTGAGTTCAACTACGGTCCTGAATCTAACGTTCGCTCTAAGGCCGACGTCGTGACCATGGGAATCAAGGCGTATTTCGCCACCGACGTGTGCTCGGCGTACCGCCGCAGCGCATATATCGAGCTCGGCGGTTTCGGAAAGACGGATATGAGCGAGGACATGCTCATGGCCGCGAAGGCCGTAAACGCCGGATACTCGGTTGCATATGCTGCCGACGCCTGTGTGCATCATTCGCATAACCTCACTCCAGCCGAGCAGTATCGCCGGAACTATGCAATCGGCCGTTTCCTCGAGGCGAACGGGGAAACCGTTGCCTGTAGCTCCGAGGTCGGGGAGGGCGGAAGGCTCGTTAAGTCTGTCTCCCGCCAGCTTCTGCACGAGGGGAATATCCGGGAATTTGCCGCTTTTGGATTCGACTGCTGCGCCCGCCTTCTCGGAAACCGAGCCGGCCGCAGGGCCGCTAGAAAAGAAAGGTTATAGCAAATGAAAGGCATCATCCTCGCCGGCGGGTCCGGCACGCGCCTGTACCCGCTCACGCTCGTGACCTCCAAGCAGCTGCTGCCGG